>Ga0157358_1000166_pt1 | contig 26011 bp, 9 predicted proteins | sample AttcapACBM2_FD_111484 | JGI IMG/M metagenome (GOLD analysis project Ga0157358, IMG submission 111484) | Fungus gardens microbial communities from leaf cutter ant in Botucatu, State of São Paulo, Brazil - Atta capiguara ACBM2 | ecosystem: Host-associated > Fungi > Mycelium > Unclassified ... | reverse complement strand
ATGAAGGACTCGCCTGCAGACGATCGGATAGCTCGCGACACGATCTGCTGAAGCTCTGTGGAGCTGAAAGTCCCTATCAAAATATTAACGACACCTGTCACAGTTGTGATTGAGTAATGCGACCAACAGAGAGCGGCCTCCAGCGTAAGTGCCTTCCACTCAACAGGCTGTGGTTCAAATCTCATTGCAGGTGCTGGGGGTATTCGCGGAGGAGGAGATGGAGATCGCGGCAGCTCTTCCACTCGAGTCTCAGGCAAAGCACTGTAAGCAGGTGGGAGTGTATCTGTATCTGTTGGTGATTGAGGTGTGTGGAGTTCTGTGTGAACCTCTGGGACACTTGGAAGCGTCCGGGGAGAATACGGAGGGGATGTATTTACTGAGTATTCCTGAAAAAAGATACCAGCGCTAGAGGAGGCAGAGGGAGGGAGATCGAAGACGGCCCTTGAAGGAGTTCGTGGACCGAGAGGCGTCAGACTCGGCCGGGACCGAAAGATGCCACCGCTCCGTGAGATATGGTCCGTTGAATACATGTCAGATAAACTACTCTACGAATGGTGGCCGAGCTCCGCCAAAGGGGAGGATCCGTTCAGAGGTTGTGAAAGAAACTTGAAAGGAATGCAGTGGATGTGAAAATGTCATGTTGGATAATGCGCTATACCTAATATGTCTCAAGTTCAATGTCTCAAGCTCACCTACCTTAAATGTCACCTATACATTGCCCTCTTGATCGCTCCATTGTTGATCATTACTGCAGTCAATGCACTGTAGTTGCACCCCCCACTCTTCCATGGCTTCGTGAGAATTTGCCAACTTTCGCAGTTCAGGTTCTGTTCTGAATGCGATTCTGAGAGACTTTCAAACAAATCGAACCCAAGATGTGCAATGCTACTGTACATCTATATATCACTAGATAGAAAAGAAGTCCATTGCCTCGACATATTCTTTTACCTGGAAGAATGGCATAACTTTCAGCGTTTTCAGTTTCTGACTGGTCTGATCACTGAGCAAGAAGAGAGGCGAAGGATGAAGTTGGTGATCAGACATGGTAGCTGGATAAGACCGTGGGGATGATGAATAGAAAAAGAGTGCAAAGGTTCATTCTAAGGTAATGCTTATGTTGCTGTAAAATACCAGAGTTTAGTGTGTTGAACAATATTTGTTGATCATTAGACTAAAGATTACAGTATCTTAAATACAAGTATGATAATAGGAGAACTCAGAGTATAGCTCCAAGCAGAGGTTTTAATGGCAAGACACTGACAGGAGTTTAGAATAGAAGAACTCCACTGTGAAAGACTGAGTCTGGAAAGAAATAAGCTCCACTATAAAAGACTGAGTATTCATGGGGTTTTTATAGGAGAATAATATCACTGTGAAAGATGAGTTATGTGTAGAGGAATAACACCACTGCAGAAGGCAGGTTATAAACAGGCAGAATGATGAATAACACTATCATAAAAGACAGGCTATTTTTGAGGCTGGCCTTGGTACTTAAACCTATATGTATATGAGTAGAAAAAGCAAATAAAAGTAAGAGATGTTAGAATAATTGAGGTGAAGGTGTAAATTTCATGCCTTAAGCTTCAGAAGAACCTAAGTTAGAATCATAATACATTAAGTATAACCCATTTTCAACAAAATCTAAGGTTTCCTGAAAATAGCACTACTCTAAATATTCTAGAGTTTATTATAATATAGTAGAACCTAATCTAGAAATAATAATATCCAGATGATCAGAAATCTAAATAAAAGTATTTTTTTATTATCATATACTAACACAATCACATTTATTATTTATCTTAGATAATGTTTAACTTATTCAAATTCATTTGCTCTCTTCCAAAACAGATCACACTACATTCCAATCAATAATCACTCTACAGACAAAGTCCTCTTCATTTTACAACAAATTCTATAAAATTCTAGACAACAACTCTATAGTAATTAACAAACTCAGAATATATACAGTTCTTATTATTAGAACAACTCTTTCCTATATATAAGAATGATAGTTATAGTTATATTCCAATCTAGTCATATTTATTCCAACTTATGAATAATGCTCTCTATTAGTGTGACTAAGTAGAAGAGTAGGGCACTTCAAACCTCCAGGAAATCCTAAGTTTATTATCTAAGAAATACTAATTATATATATATACTCATCTTCAGAAAATCTTAAGAAAACAAGATGGGAATTTCTGAAGATGATAACTACTCCATATAATAACAGGTTCATTCTAAATTCTGATTATATAAGCAAGGAATGATAATACTCAAGTAATTAGGAACAGTTTAGAATGAAGAGACTGTTAGAGCAACTAATAAAAGTCTGTAGAGTTTCATGGAGTTTACTTCAGAAAACCTAAGCTGATATTAATGACTACATTAAAGACAGGACTTACCTCCAGAAAACCTAAGAGAATAGAATAAGATTTTCTAGAGGCCATAGCTACTCTAAATACTTGAGCTTGTCAATTTCAATCATATAAAACAATAGTAGTCTAAGCTTAGATAATGAATGGTAGAAGCATCTAGAATATTGTCTGAAACTGGTGGGGCTCATCAGATAGTGACTAGAGACACAGAGAAATAGTCATAAAGGCAGTGAAAAGATGTAGTCAAGGCTTAGCAGGCATCAATATTGATTGTGAACAAACTCTATTGTTGGTTGTAAGGATCAGCAGAGTTTAGATGAGTATTTGATAGCAGTGTTTGATACTGGGGCTAGATTCTCTTACAGAGACCAAATTGGAAGAAAGCTAAAGTACTTAGCAAGTACTTCCAGAGTACAGAAAAGTATATGAGCAGATAACAGTAGTAGACTATAGAAGACTATAAAACATTATAAAAGAGTAGAGAAATATAGAAAAGAAAAGTTAGATAATATATCCAGATGGCTAAAGATATTTGTATATAGCTCAAAGAAATCTGGAGCACAGAAAAGTAGATAAGTAAATGAGTACAGATATTAGAAAAGATCACAGATTACAGATCAGCTAAAAAACATGAAAGAGAAAGATCTTGGAAGAGCAAGTTCTCTTATACTCTTCTACTTATTTATACTTCCTAACCTCTTCTGGTATATATCACAGTCTTCATTCTACCTCAGATATTCTTACTGAACTCTCAACAACTTCATGGATCTTCATTCCAACATTCAAGGATCATCTAGAACTAGGATAACTTACTTAATAGTCTTAATTTCTAGATAATTACTCTAGATAGTATACTTAGTATATAAGTTAGTAATTATACTGTAAAAAGCCTTATTCTGAAAATTGACTAAAACTAGTACTATCTTTTGGTGTTGATAACAACATATCTTCTATCTTCCAGTAGACTTATCTGTTAGACATTTTAAATATCTCTTCTAAAATATACAACCAGTATAACTTGTAAAGATTGTTATATTCCAAGCTCCAAAACATGTCCAAAATATATATGACTTTAATACAACATCAAATCCCCATGATTATTTGGCTTTATTTGGCTTTATTTGAGTCAAAATCTGCAGTTATCTTTATCTGTTTCTGTTATTTAATTATTTTCTTCAAACTCTGCAAAATTACTCAGACTTTATGCAGAGTTTTCTCCTCTCCAAATCTAAACTCCTATTTAGTGTTTTATTACTGAAACTTACTCAGAGATCTGTTTTAATTACTCCTTTTGTTATTTTATGTATTTAAGGCCCTTCATCATATCTTCATCAAAGTATATGAGCTTTTTGCACAGTTTCTCAGACATCGTGGCTAGTGATTGTTTTGTAATAGCTAGTCTGATAATTGACTAAAGTTGACACTAAATCTCTGGTGTCAATGGTAATGTGCTTTACTTTTCTCTTTATAACTCCTTCTTACAAGGCTATTCTCTGAAATTGCAACTATAAGGCTTGTAGGAGGCACAACATATAAGTTAAGGCCAAAATCATTCTGACAAGTCTATATTACCAAGCTCATGGCATGGAGTTTCCACACTCTGTGCATGTCTGAGCTAACTTTATAGGTTTTTGCCTTTAAGTGTAAACTGCACTTAACAAAGATACAACATATAAGCTAAAGTCAAAGCTTATTCTAACACTTATATTTTATATATCTGAATAATACATATTTGCTAATTAGACTTTTAAGAACTTACTATCAAGTCTTAGATAATAAGATGTAAACTATATCTAACAACTTGTTTATTAGAGTTAAAAATAATAGACTTGGTTTATTTTCTATTTATTTTTTTATTTTGGACTTAGAGTTAAGGTTATAGTATGATATCACATGTGACTATTACACTTGTTACTGTCACATGATCATATATTACATGAAAGAATATAGAAAGTTCTGGAACAATAATGTTATATAATATGTTTACTATATGTTGATCTTATAGATAACATATAATCTTTAAAATAAGTTAGTATTAGTCTCATACAGACTACTAGTTAGCATATATAAGATAAATACTTTGTATTAGGAACTCTATCAAGTTCTCTTGTATTAATCTAATATAAGATTTTTTTTTAAATTGTAACATCAGAACTTAATTTCTATGTTAGAGGCTATTTAATATAGGACTTTCTCTTTCTCTTTATTCTTTTTTCATTCTTAACTAGTAGTCAATACAACTATTAGTTACTTTTGGTATAGAAGCCAGACTTCAAGTATAAAGAAGAGCTAGCTATATAGTACAGGCAGTGATAAACATCAGTGACCAAACTCAAGTTACTAGCTAAACATTACTTAGTGTTTAATTAGGTGGTATTAAATAAAAGCTCTGTACTATAGTATTCACTTGTGACCTGTATATATAGGAGAATAACAGTGGCTCTTCAAGTACTATCTAGAGTAGAATATTCTTCTTAAGATAAAATTGTTTATATTTTTCTTAGAGTAGTAGTCAGTAGTTGAAGTAATTAGTAGACAGTATAAGACAAGACTTGAAGAAGGCTCACTAGCACTTATAAAGATTGAATTTAGTATCAAGTATGAGTCTGAGAGAGAGATCAGTACTAGTTCCATCCTATCTTTATATATATCCTTATCCTTATATTTCTACTATTCTTATTATCATTTATACTAATTAATTCTTCTTCCACTTACTACATGTCAAGATTGCAGAAAGTGGACTTTGTCTCTTTTTATTTTTTTTCTCATTTTTCATCTTTTCTATTTTTAGAACTCTGGGGTTAGGAGTGATTGGTCACATCAGTCACATCTGATGGTGTGGTCACAACATTGATCACAGAACTTAAAAGAAGGAAGTAGAAGGTTCTAGAACAAAATGACATCATATAACATGAAAACCACATGTTGGCCTGATCTTTTACACATGATCATTTAGGGTAGGGTGCACAGTAGTTAGCACAGACCATTGGTAGAAGTATATAGGATAGACTATTTTGTAAAGAGCTCTTTATTGAGTTCTCTTGTGTTTCTCTAATACAAGAGTCATTCTTATATCCAACCTAAAGGATTAAGATCATAACACTACAACTATTAGTAACAGCATAGGCAGGATAAGAAGAAGGGGAGGTAGTAGCAGTAGCTCCAAGACTTAATATCAGGTCTAATGCAGAAGTAGCCAAGCTACCAATATTTAAATATTAGGATAAGAATAAGAAAGATTTAATGGGTTTTGTCATATCTGTATTACAAAATGAACTACTCACTTATTTGTGATATCTAAATCTTAGATACACTTTTAGAGGTTTAGGAGTAATTCAAAAGTTATAATAATAACAATAATGATGAATATTAATATAGATGTCAATGATGATGAGGAATAAATAATAATAATTGATGTAAGATATTAAGTCTAAGGTCTAATTCTTAGACATAGAAGTATATATACAAAATAGTAATAGTCTGTGTATAAGCTATTTCTATTACATGATCAAAACTCATATTCAATGGGGCTGTCATCTGTCATAGCAAATGTTAGGCTAATTTTAGAAGATAACTAATTATGTCATTATATTAATATACTTGTATCTCTATGAATACTAATCTTCATATGACATATAATACATTACTAGAGACAGTTTGATAAGTGCTTTCCAATGCAAGTTTAATTAGGTGAATCTATTTAGTCATTTGTTACATACCATCTGACATCTATATTCTTCCAGTATAAATAACACTTTATAATGTCTAACAACTCAGAGTATGTGTAGCAATAGAATATTATTAGATCACCACTTCTATATTTAAAAACATAGCTATTATGTACTATTCTTCAGTCTGATAATCAACTTGAATTGTGTTACAATCACACTCATTCTTCCAAACTTCTATTATCTGAAGTTACAACCATGCAACACATAGGCTAGGTACAACATTATCTATTAAATCTAAGATTAAATTATTCATGTAGCATCACTTTCAGTTCCTTCCAACCCTTGATTTGCTAAGTCATCTTTCTATCTCTTCCTTCTATACTATTATTGCAAATAACCCCAGAAAGTGTAATCTGTTGTAATTTTTGTACATTCCACATATATGTGAATAGCTCTCATTTAGAAAGCTTTCCAGTACAACTTGGTTTGTAAGAATTAGTCTACTAATTGTAGAGATACAAGTTAAATGAAGTTTGTGACAATATGTAGGAAGAGTTAGCAGACATTTGGAAGAGAATGTTATAGATGATTTAGAAAATAGGAGTTTGGAGTTCCCAATAGTAGGAGATTTTGTCACTGATTTAAAACAAGAATTTGAGAATAAAGACAATAAGCTAGTAAAGATAGCTGTTGTGGCAACTACTAGACACAAAGTCCAATAATCACACAAACAAGTAAAGCTCTTAGTAAGGTATCAATATAGGTATCACAAGAAAACTTAACAAAAAGTCTTTGCTGAGTTGCTATTCTATTTATATGCTGTTGACATGCTTCTTGACATTATCTATCTAGTCTGCTCTAGTCCATTCTAAGCCTATGACCTCACATTATGTGAGGAGTTTTAGTAGATATCAACAGAGTCTGTTCTAATAGAAGAAATAAAAAGGACAAACATAGTTATAGGAAATTGTTATAATTGTATGAAATTTGGTCATATTATAAGATATTACAGAAATAGAAGAATAATTAGGCAGAAGAGGCAAATTAGTTACCAGAACAATGACAAATATTTGAAAGAGAAGGAAAAGAGTCTGATAGTTCTTGACTAGGCTCTAGTAACTATAATAAGTTTGTAGTACTTAATAAAGTAGTAGATAATACATCATACTATAATCTAAATAGAAACATGTTAAAAGAAATAATGGTGAAGATTGGACTTAAGAGGATCAATATACAAGATGGAGTAATAGTAGAAGTATTGTTGGATAGTAGTGTAATAGAACTGGTTATAAGCTTGAAGTTCACTAGAAAGTAGTAATTTAAGTTGAAAAAATAGAAAGACCAATATATATGAGAAATATAGATAGAACATTTAATAAGGAGTAACCAATAGAAAATACTGTAGAAATCAATATTTATTACTAGAAGCATAAGAAAAGAATGGAGATTGATATAGTTAGAAGTGGAGTGTGATTTTAGAAATACTATAGCTAGCATGCTACAGTCCTAAAATTGATTGAAGAATAGGAGAAGTAAAGATGACAAGATGTCCAGAGAAATGTGAAAAGCAGTAAAGACTAAAGCAGGAGAAACTGTAGTAGTAAAAATAGAAGAAAAAAAGAGAACAATAGAAGTAAAAAAGGTAGTAGAAGAATAAAAGATTTGAGATAAGAAAGAAAAAGTAGCAAAGTCAGAGAAAAAAGCCAAGTCTGTATATTTAGAAAGAAAACAAGTGAAAAGATGCTAAAAAGTGAGATCATACAATAGATGTGAAGGAAAGATTTATGCTGAGAAAGAGGAAGATATATCTACTGTTAAGAGAAGAGAGAGAAGAAGCATGTGAGTTTATAGATAAACAATTGAGGAAAGAGTACATTAGATCCTCAAAATTATCTTAAATAGTATCAGTATTCTTTGTAAGAAAAAAGAATAGTAAAAAGCAAATGATACAGGACTATAAGTACTTAAATGGATAGACTATAAAAATAATTATCCTTTACCTTTGATTTCAGATATTATAGAAAATATTAGTACAAAAAAGTATTTACTAAGTTAGATTTATGATAGGATTGTAATAAAGGAGGGAGACAAGTTGAAAACAGTGTTCATGACTCCAGAAGAGTTATTTGAACCTATAGTAATGTTTTTTTTAGACTTACAAACTCTTCACCAATGTTTCAGATAATAATCAATAAAATTCTATAGAACTTGATCAATATTGGGGAAGTAATAAGCTTTATTGATGACATCATAGTAGGAATGGAAGAAGAAGAACATGATGAAGTAGTAGAGGAAGTAGTGAAAAGGTTAGCAGAAAATAATTTGTATGTGAAACTAGAGAAATGTAAGTAGAAAGTTAGAAAAGTAGGTTTTTTAGGAGTAATAATAGGACCAGAGAGGATTAAGATGGAGAAAAAGAAGGTGAAAGAAGTGCTAGATTGGCTAACTCCTAAAGAGATCAAAGACATACAGAAGTTTTTAGAATTAGTCAGTTATTATCAGCAGTTTATTAGAGATTTTGTATTTATAACTGGACCATTACATAACTTAGTGAAGAAATATTAGAAGTGGGATTGAACAGAAAAGCAGAAGAAGGCATTTAGGAAGCTAAAGGAGAGGTTTACAAAAAAAACTGGTATTAGCTATACTAGACTTAGACAAAAAAAATGAGAATGGAAGTTAATACATTATACCATGCAATAGAAGAGATATTATCTATAGAGTATAAAAATCAACATTGAAGACTGGTGTTATATCTTCAAAATCTCTAAATGAGACAGAAATAAATTATGAAATCCATAACAAAAAGATGTTAGCAGTAATTAGAGGATTAGAAAATTGGAATTATTTGTTAGAGGACACAAAATTCAAGTTTGAGATCTGGATAGACTATAAAAATTTATATTTTAAAACATGTACTAGAAACAAAGATAAAAAAGACAGATGGACTGAGTAAAAGACTAGACTGGAAAGTAAGAGTAGAAAATAACAACAAAAATTAAAAATTAATAAAGAAAGAATGGATTTGTAGTTTAGCAGAAGTAATAGTAGAAAGACCTAAAGTAAACATATCAGAAAAATAAAAATAACTAGAAAAAAAGATGAGAAAGTAGTTAGAGTAGTAAAAGAAATGAAAAAAGTGGTAGTAAAAATGTTGGAAGGTGATGAGTGGCAGATCAAGGAAGAGTTGGTATTGAAAGAAGAAAAAGTGTATGTGCTGAAGGATAAGAAGTTAAGAGTAGAGATTATTTAGCTACATCACAATGTTTTGGTAGTAGGACATAGAGGCAGATGGAAGATGATAGATTTGGTAACAAGAAATTACTAGTGACTAAATATAACAAAAGATATAGAAAAATATGTGGATAGATATGATTTGTGTTAAAGAATGAAGAATAGAATAGAAGTACTAGTAGGGAAGTTGATAGTGAATGAGATACCAGAGAGATCATGGATGTATTTGATAATAGACTTTATCATTAAGTTATCACTAGTAGTAAGAAAGAATACAGTTTTGGTGGTTTGTAATAAGTTGTTAAAAATGGCTTATTTTATAATAACTACAGAGGGAATATCAGCAGAAAGGCTAGCAAGGTTGTTCAAAGTTAATATATAAAGGTTGTATATATTGCTAAAAAGTATAATATCAGATAAAGAACCTCAGTTTGCAGCAGAATTAACTAAAAAACTGAATAGAATGTTAGAAATTGAGACAAAATTGTCAACATCCTTTTACCTACAAACAGATGAGTAAACTGAATGAATAAATTAGAAACTGTGTCAGAGTTGAAGACAATAGACTTTATTTATTTTATTTTTCTTTCTTATTTTTATTTTTATTTGAAACTTTGAGATAGGGTTATAGTATGATGTCACAAGTTGATTACAGTCACAATAAGAACTATGTAATACTAGTCTTTAACTACATGCTAGAGAATTCAAAGGGAATAATATCAATACTAGAAATCAGTAGAAGATATAGAAACAATAATATAAATAGATCAGAACTTATAAAACTCTTAAAAGAGTTCTCATAAATACAAAAGAATGAAGTTAGAAAGAATATTAAAAGGAATATACAAGTAGCATTCACTTGCAAACACATTTTCTTGCTAACACACTCCTAAACAGTGAACCTTACACTGTTTAACAAGTTTCTTTGGAAAATCTAGTGAATAGATTGTAAAGCTTTTTAAAAATACTAACTGATACTCATCTTGCCAGTCTTTCCTAGACTGCTAGAACTCTCCAAAACTTGTATTATAGCTGCTCCTTCTTACTCCTCCATTCTGGACTCTTTTAGCTTCTGATCTAGTGTATTCCTCTCTTGTTCAACCATCCAAATGTTTATAACTCAGTAAGACTCTCTTATGAGTGTATATTCTTTATAACTAGTTATTTGTAAATGGTATTTCTAATTTCCAAAGATTCCTATTAGTTAAGATCTGGTTTGGTTAATAGATACCACACTGCCCCTCGACTGCTGTTCATTCAAGAGGACCTAAGACATCATCTAGAAGTATAAGTTTTTTTACTAATGCTTTCAAAAAGATCTTATATTGATCCTACAGATAATACATGGTCTTTAGAGTAGGTTAGCATTAGTTAACCTAATACAAAGTTCTTTTTTTGACTTAACTCTGAGTTTTAAGTTGTAATATTACCACTACTGATTCTATTAGTATTCCTCTATATTTCCTCTCTATCTAGATAATATTTCTATCAAGGTTTCTAGTTACTTGGTTCCTATTATTCCCTGCTTATATCATAACTATTCCACTTGATTAGTATGGACTATAGAGATACTTATGGTATCTACTGCCTTCAGAAAACCTCATTCTATCTTCTTAGAATTCTTCTGAAAGTATATACTGTTCTACTATACATATAGATAATATACCTGGAGATATAAACTCTACTAAAACACTATAAACTTTATTCAGTTATCCTAATACTTCTCTTCCTAAATTTTGACTATGTGACAAAGTTAAGATAGCATAACATCTTACAAGTTGAAGCCAAGGTTGTTATTTGTGTAACACTTATTTCTGACTTATTTCTACATTCACATCTGCTAAGTCTTACAATCAATCCATCTTCTGTGTTATATCTATAAATTTACCTAACAAGTATGAATTATCTCTAACAGCTATCTAACAATTCAAGAATATTCAAAATATTCAACTTTTATCATAGATAATACTTACCTAACATTCTTTCCATCAAAAATATCTATGGAAGTGAATATCTCTCTTTTAATTTATATGTTTTTTCTAATGTAGATCAACCTAGCTCTACTTCATGACTGATTACTTTATAACTAATTATATGACATTCTTATAATCTCCATGGAACTTTAGACTATATCTAAGAATTTTAGTATAATTTGAGTAATTATCTAACTTCTCTAATTCTTGGATATTATATATTTTTAGATATGTTTCTATACTTAATTTAGACCCTATTTTAACTCTATAGACTTTCACTTTCTAAGTGTGAACCACAATTTGATACTGAATGCCGTTTGCCATCCTTCTTGGATGCTTGGAAGAAAACTGCCCTTATTGTGAAATCTAAGCTATTTGCTTCTATCTGAAACAAAATAGAGATATCAGAAGAGGTCAGGACAGATGTAGAAGTTATAGCTGTCTTAAGTATATTTCAGATCTATTGTTGCTTGACATCTCAGGTTCTAATACTATTGCTTCCTATTATATTAGAAAGTGAACAAATAATATCTGAGAATCTGTGGATAAACTCTCAGTAGAAGTTAGCAAATCTAAGAAATGTCTGCAGGTTAGTTCAAGTTTTTGAAACAGGCTATTTATGAACTTGAGCAATACTTACTAGGTCTATCTCAACTTTATCTTTTGAAATCACCAAATCTAAGTATTCTATCCACTGCTTGTTAAACTTATACTTCTTAAAGTAGAGAAATAGGTTGTACTTAGCTAAGATCTCTAGGACTTAGCTGTTAGAGTAACTGAACAAAGTCTATAGAGTTTAGCAGAGTTTGTGCTTCAGGGAAAATCTAAGTCTATTATTTATATTTACTTAATATACAATTTATCTTCAGAGAAAATCTAAGAGAATAGAATAAGGTTTTATAAAAGTGGCAACTATAATACTAGGTAGTTAGGAGCCTTGATAAAATTATTTAGAATATTAGCTGGAAATAATAGAAGTTTATCAAGTGATAGTAGAAAGTACTAGATAGTAATCAAGTAACAATGGCACTGAACAGGGTTCAGGAGTAGAGGCAGCAAAAACATCTTAGTTTAATCTAACTTCATAAGGTTGGTGGTAATGTTGAAAGTTCATAGTCTGAAAGTATCAGAGTTAAAGATGGTAAGCTTTATTTATTCTCATTTTCTGTCTTATTTTTATTTTTATCTTTGGACTTAAAATTAAGGGTTAGTATTATATAATATATTCACCATATATTAATCTTATAGATTACACATAGCCTTTAGGGTAGGTTAGATAGGGTTTTTCACAGACTAACTAGCTAGTGAATAGACTGACTTTTGAGACTTCTGATACATTTACTTCCTAACTTCTAATTAGAACTCTAAGTATACCTAGGTGTACTTCTTGTTATGACCTTTAGCTTGGCTCAGATTACAACTTAGGCAAAGAACTTAGGCAAAGACTTGAGTAAGGAATAGAGAGATGATTAATTGGTAAAGCATAAGAATACAAGAGTATACCTACAGCTATATATACTCAAAGACCATAAGTAGTTTATACATCATACATGAGGAAAATGAGTCATAATATATAGAAAAACATGAGAAAGTCTTGCCTATTACATGAGATACTAACTGAGACAATATACAGTGCAGCTGATCATTAAGTCATAAAGAAAGAACTCCAATACCTGTATGTTATGGTCTTAATCCTGAGGGTAGGATATAAGAACAACTCTTGTATTAGAGAAACACAAGAGAACTCGATAGAGTTCCTAGTAAAAAGTAGTCTATCTTATATACTATTACTCATGGTCCATGCTCACTACTGTGCATCCTACCCTAATGACCATGTATATGACATGAGGCTAACATGTGTTGTCCATGTTGTATGATGTCACTTCATTCCAGAACCTCCTACTCCATTCTCTCAAGTCCTGTGATTAGTCTTGTGACTATGCCATCAACTTGTGACTGATGTGACAGCGTGACTGATAAACCCCAACCCGAGTTGTTCTAAAAATAGAAAAGAAAAGAAAAAGGAAAAATAAAAATAAAATAAAGTGAAAAGAGAAAATAAAAAATGAAGTCCACCATCAACAATCTTGACACTGTAGTCCATGAGCTAGCCACATTGAAGACATGAGAGATCAATTATAACAATACCCCTATTTTAGCATTCATGTCCTTATAAACTAGTTCAACAGTACTAAATCCCCAACCACATATAATGTTACCAACTTCTTTATAGGCCTAATAATTATCTTTCCTTGTTAAGTCTATGCAATGAAGTATGGTTTATAAGGTATTTCTTCTATATACATTTCAATTGGGAATCCTTTTCTTGTTGTATCAGTATTGTGCTTTGATTTTAAGAACTTGACAGCTATTCTATTCCAATATTGCTTGTTTTGTTCTCCTTGAGGTTGTAAGGCTTTGTAGTATGGTAGTAGATAGAATAGCATTATTTTGACTGGTAACTGTATGAATTTTATATACTTGTCCAGATTACTAATCTCATTTTGAATAAATGTTAGTTCAGATGTTTTGGATTAGCTGGATTTTAATAATATATTGCAGGGTTTATAGAGAAAGACTTCTTCATCTTGTATACTGTTTTCCTGTTATTTCTCTTTATCAACTATTATTGGTTGCTTAGTTTTCTGATATTCTATTTGATGGGCTTCCTGTATTTTCTTGATGTGATTATTAGCATATAAATTTTCTTTTCCTTTACATCAGTCTAGTTCATCTACTAGAAGTGCTTGGATATAGTTCTCCATGTCTCCTTGAATAATGTTTTGTAAATCCTTCAATATGCTGAATATATCTTCTGCTGTCTGTGTTTTATAGTTATTGCTTGCTTATAAGATACTTGTATTTATTTCTGCTAGTTGTGTATTTGCAACCTCCACTAGTTTGATAATATTTTGTAGTTGCAATTAGATATCTGCCATTATCTCAATTCCTTGTATAATCTTATTTTTTTGTCCAATCCTTTTTCTCATTAGTTAAGGTGTTGATCAAGACTATGTTATTGACAGTGCAAATAACATAAGAATTGGGAGAAGTGGGAGCAGTTGTGAATTGTTGAGCTATTTGTTTGAAATTTCTAATTGTCAGAGTACTTTGAGATGTTGTTTTGGAATTTTACCCTCTCTCTTTATAAGTGTCAACTCAAAAGTTTTGTTCAATAGTCTTTAATTGCCTCTCTTGTATGTGGAAATCCTATTTTAGATATCCATTGGTCATACTTGTTGCTGTATTTCTTCCAATACACTAAGAATTATATGCTATGTCCTCATTTTCTGTAGTTCCTAATCTCTTCTGCTTTATATTCTTCTTCTTTATTAATAATCTCTAGTAGTAGTGTTAGATCCATGTGTTACCTCTTGAAATATGATTCTCTGTATCATGTCAGCAGATCTTCATTAAATATATTGTGAATCATTCATTCTTCTAGTAGTTTTAGCTAAAGCACTGCTTAACTAATGTCTTTTGAGGTTTTAAAAGGTCCATATCTCTTTTGGTCCAACTTTTTTGAGAATTGCTTTAACTGGATGTTTTTAGCTTTCAGCTACATATTGTCTCCAACCTTCAGTCCTTGAGAATTCCTTCTTTTCTTATTAAATTACTTCTTTATAGCTTCTTTTGCTATTTTCATCAACTTCTTTGCTGTCTTCTAGCTTCTTTGTAGTCCTTCAAGAAACTCTTCCAGTTTTAGTATCTCTGTCTTTATAATCAGGTCTCCTTTCCATGAATGTTTTCTAAAATTAAGTTCAAATGAAGTATGTTCTGCTGCCATATGTCTCTTGTTGTTATATTGAAATTCTGTTATGGATAGCTATTCTGTCCAATTATCTTGTTAATAGTTCATATAATGTCATATGAATACTTCAACCTCCTGGTTAATTCATTCTGTTTGGCTATCAGTTTGGGGGTGATATATTGTAGATAATGTTCATTTTGTTCCCAATGTCTTGGTTAAATATTCCATAGACTTTGATGTGAATTGAGGTTCTCTATCATTAAGCACTTTTTGTGGTACTCTATGTAGTTTCCAGATTTCATCACTATAGATTTTTGCAATATCCTCTAATAATACTGTTGTTATTATTGCTTTGAGCCTAATCATCTTCATGAACTGATCTACTATGACCACTATTATATCTAATTTATTTGACTTTGATAAAGGTTCTATGATGTTAATACTAATTTATTGCCAAGGTTCTTCTAGTATTTCTAATGGATGGAATTATTCTACCTTTTTCATATGTTGTACTTTGTTCTGTTGGCATTTAATGCATCCTTAAACATACTTCTTGATATTATTCTTAATTCCTGGCTACCAATAGTTACTTTTGATTAATTCAAGTATTCAGTATTGTCCTGAGTGTCTTATATCTGCTAGATCATTGTTCTCCTATAGAATTTGCTCTCATATTTTCTGGTTGTTTGGAACATAGATTCTTTTTTTCATATAGACAATTCCATCATCTTCCCATGCTTATCTTTCATCCTTTTTCAGTTTCTTCAAAAATTCTTGCTTTTTAGTACCGTTTCTTTGTATTTTCTCTAATAGTGTGGTTTTTTTTACTACTTGATTCCTTCAAATGATTATCACTTCTACTATTGTGATCTTTCTTGTCCACATTTCTTCCTTGAGTATTTGAATATCCTTGTTATCTTCTATAGTATTCACTTGATCTGTTCTTGATAATATATTGGCTTTGGTATTTGTCTTTTCTGGAATATATTATAGTATGAAGTCATAGTCTTGCAACTTCAAATACCACCTTGCTTGTCTTCCATTTAACTTATGTGGTTTTCAGAAATACTTGAGATTTTTGTGATCTGTCCAAACTTCAAATTTCTCTGTAGCATCTAGTAAATATTATCTCTATTTGTCAGAGCTTTTACTATTATGAGTAATTCATTGTCATAAACCTCATAATTCCTTTAGCTGGCTGTATTGTTCTTGATAGGAATGCAATAGGTTTCCATTTTCCTTCCTGTTTCTAGGATAAGACTCCTTCAATTGTATGTCCTGATATATTTGTTTCTATCCTCAATTTTTCTTCTCTCTTCAGTAGAACAAGTACTGGTTGACTTGTGATGTCATATAACTGAAGTTCTTGATAAAATATCAATAGAGATTTGCAAATTCTAAGAAGCTTTCTACTTCTTTTATTCTGGTAGAAGTTTTCCATTCTTTTACCACTTTGATCTTGTCATTTTTCATTTGAACCTCTCCTTGTCCAACTACTACTCCTAAGATGGGAATTTCTTCAGTATTGAAATTGCACTTTGACTATTTAAAACACAGATTATGTTTTTCTACCACTTTTAGAAAGTGTATTGTTCTTTCTTCCAATTTCTTCTTTGTTTTGGCAGATATCACAAAGTCATCTATATAGTTTGCCAGTACTCCTTCATATAATAGTTCTTAGAATATACTGTTCATTATCTTTGAAATGTTTCTAATGAGTTGTATAACCCAAAATACATCACTTTGGGTTTGAATAGTCCTTTGTTCATTAATAATGCTACTTTATATTCATTGTCTTCTTTAATCCATACATTGTTATATCTCTAAATAAGAACCAACTTGTTAAAGTATTTCATCTTCTTTAGTTTGTCAATTACTTTCCCAATTAATAGTAAAGGAGTCTTGTTCTTTATTGTGTGTTAGTTCAACTTTCAGTAATTCTGTACCAGTCATAATAACCTGTTCTTTTTTGGAATATAGAAATATAATACTATGTATCTTGAACTTGATTTCACAATTAATCCTGCTTGTAATTGTTTATCCAACCATTTGTTTAATGCTTTTTCTTCCTTAATGGTTATTGCATAGGCCTTTGCATTTAATTTCTTTAGTGTATCTTCTGTTAAGTTGATTTTATGGTCCCATTTCCTTCTTTCCAGTAACTTTTCAAATTTCTTCTTGTTGAATAAGTAAGTGAATGGTCAAATGTAATCTGGAAGGTCTTCTAAGTTTATTGGGTTCAGTTTCTTTCCTATTTCCTGGTATTCTTTGTCTTGGTTATCCATTGGCTGTATTCTCCTAGTTTTGAACAATATATTCTGATATTATATTTTGTATATTTTTGGACATCTTGTAAACTATATCTTTTCCATGTTTTAATTTACTTCTGGGTTGTGTTTGACTAACCAGTTATATCCTAAGAACATGTTCATACCATTTAAATTTATGACTGCTATGTTGATTTATTCTTTGTGTTCATTGATTTCTACTTTGAGTGGCACAAATCATATAACTTCTCTGTTTTTATTTCATCTGTATTGAAAACTTCAAATACTATGTCTGCTAGTTTTGTCTTGATTTGTTTTTCCTTAACTAATTGCTTATCAATTCCTATGTATGTATATTTAGAGTCTACTGGTATCTGTAGCTGTAATTATTTTCCTGTCTATATCTTTACTTTTGCTTTCATATTTAGCTCTCTCTCTTTGTTGTTCTGTTAGTGTGGAATAACATATCAATTATGAGTCTTAGTTACAGAGGTCTTTTATACCATTTCTACTTGGAACCTTCTCTAAAATCCTTCTGTTTCTCATTCTTCTTATCATCTGTTTCTTCCTGAATGCTGCAATTCTTTATCTTCTATTCTATTCTACAATCTTTGGTGATGTGTTCTATCTTGTTACATTTATAACACTTTTTTGTATTTTGTTCTCTCTTTAGTTTTCTACAATCCTTTATCATATATCTATATACATTGTAGTTAAAGCATTTGGACTTCTCATCTTTGTCAAAGTTATCTTTAGCCTTCTTAATATCCATAAGTACACCTCTTCCTCTATATGTCATTCTAGTTCCAGTTCTATAGTCTTGTTGACTCTCTGTAGACTTATATTCTTATTCTACTGAGGTAATTGCTACCTTCTATTCTCTAAGTATCTCTGGAGCTGCCATTAGTGAGTATCCTATTATTGTCTTTATAATGTCTGTCTGAATGTTCTTCTTTAATAGGAATATAGCATATAGGTTGTTTGTTTTAGCCTTTATGGCTAATGCTTCAAATTTGATTATAAAATTAGCAATGTATTTCTTCTTCTGTCTAAACATTTTGGTCTTTCATTTGGCATCTGCTACCTAGCTTTTGTCACTGAATATTATTTTGAGTTCTCTGACAAATTTATCCCAATCCTAGGTATTTGTTGCTTCTTCTAGGCATAAATGCCAGTTATGCCCCTTCTAAGTCAGGCTAAGATTGTAGTGATTTTATTGTCTGTTTCTATTACTCTATTGCTCTTGAGGAATAATTGGATTTTCCTCCATCAATCTTTGAATTTTGTTCTGTCTCCATTGAACCATCTTAGATCTAGAACCATACTCTTTGGCATAACTACCTGTTCATTTTATACTATTACTAGTGCTGGTGCTACTAATATTTTATCTATATATTTTGTTGTTTCTTCTGAGGTGTCTTCAGTGATTCTCAATGATTCTAATTGCTCTGATAATACTTCTATATTATTTTCTTGATATTGATCCATTCTGCTGTCTATAAGCTATATCACAAGTATCAATTGTCTTTCTGATGGTCTAAAACCATAAATATCCCAGTGGTCTAACTACTATGCACTCTCATTTTGCAAGGTAGGCTTGATAATACTTTATCAAATATTATGACTTTTAGCTTGACTCAGATTACAACTTAGACAAAGATTGAGTAAGAAGTAGAAAGATGATTAATTGGTAAAGTATAAGGATACAAGAGTATATCTACAGCTATATATATCTAAAGACCATAAGCAGTCTATATATTGTATATAAGGAAAACATGAGAAAGTCTTGCCTATTATATAAGATACTGACTGAGATAACATATAGTACAGCTGATTATTGAGTCATAAAGAAATAACTCCAACATCTGTAGTCTATAAGCTAGCCATATTGAAGACATGAGAGATCAATTGTAATACTTTTATATCTATAACTGTTTGTATATGAATCAGCCTCTCATGTTTTACCTCCTAACAATTCATTACCTAGACTTCCAGTTATTCTATTTCTTAGAAACTGTCTTTATAACATCTTCTTAGTTATCTCTTATACTACTACTATTTTATTCACAGTTCTAACTCAATATATAAGATTTAGTAAATAGTTTCTAGTCTGAAAGTTGACTGAAAATTCCACAATACTCTTCTAACTAAGATTAACTAAGAATCTTCTTCTTGCTAACTTCTGATCCTCTGAAATTATAGCTATATGATAAATGGTGGATATAATATATAAGTTGAGGCCAAGATTATCTTCTGATATCACACAATCCATCTATAAATAAGCTTCCAAGCTTAATCTGTACCCTGAGTACTTACTTAATCTCACAGATTTTTATATCTGTTTTCCAAATAAATTTCCATACTTAACATGACCCCTTCTTATTACAACTAATTATGAATATCTGCTTAAAGCAAGTTCTATCCTATTTTTTGTTCTTTCTCTTGATATATTATTAGAGACTTGAAATTGGATGAAAGAACTAGTTTTCTTATATTTTCTAACTATCTTGTAGTACTTCTTTAAAATCTGAATAAAGATCAGAATATTATTCAAATATACAATTATAATATCTTTTATAATATAAATATCCAGGTTGGTAAGATACTTAGCACTATAAAGTTGTAAAATAAGTTCAAAGTTCAAAGGAACTAGATACTTGTTCTTGACTGTTATTGTACTGAGATTCCTATAATTCTATACTAACTGAAGAGAGCTATTTTATTTATTTATAAAAACACCAGTGTAGCTATGGGAGACTTAGAGAAATATATCTAACTTATATAGAGATTTTCAACAAAAAAGAAATTAAGCTTTGATTGCTTTATAGGTAACAATAGGTATACTTTAGATAATTTATGGTCAGCTCTAAGAACAAGTTTAGTAGTATGATCATACCTGTGGTAGCCCAAAAGTATGTTGAAGTCCTCTTTAGTAAAGACTGACTTGAATTTCTGAATATGAGAGAAAAAATAGAGATGCTTTTATCTGTTACTTGATTTTGCTGAAAAACTTTAGAAAAGTATTGTGAAGGAGTCATTGTAATATGAAGGTCTAAGTCCATGTCATATCCCAAACTCTGAAACATGTCCAAGACATGTTTGACTTTAATACAATATCAAATCTCCACAGTTATTTGGTCTTATTTGTGTCCAAAACTCCATTGGTAGTTTGGTACTTTATAATAAACTTAACTCCATCAAAAGTCTACAGTTATTTCACTTTATTTGAGTCAAAATCTGTGATCATATTCATCTTTGTCCATTGTTTAATTATCTTCTTCAGACTCCACAAATTTACTTGGACTTTACATGGAGTTTTCCCCTCTTCAAATTTAAACTCCTATGTAGTGTTTCACTAATGAAATACTTGCTTGGAGATCTGTTTTAGTTACTCCTTTTGTTATTTTATATATTTAAGGCTGGTTGTTATGAGATGATGAAGTGTGAGAAGAGATTTCCTTATATATTAGTAGAAGAACATTATTTTATTAGTTTACAGCAAGAAAGAGAAATACATATGATCTAGAAGTCACATGACATTATGTCATAGGGCCTAGAAGGGTCTATGGTCTAGAAAAGTCTAGAAAAGTCAGGAAGAGTCTAGATAATGACATCAAGGAGCATATTAACTACATTGCTATCTCATGGTGTACATATGGTGCACTCATGGATGACACATGAACTTGAGGGTAGGATGCACAGTAGAAGTATAGTTGTAACATGGACTATATGTAATAGTATAAATAGAATAGCAATATAGTGGAGACTTCTTGTTGAGTTCTCTTGTGATCCTCACTTGATATTCTACTGAGAGATTTACTTGCTTGTGTTGCTATTGGTCTTTATGACTAGTGGTTGCCACAACACTAGTGACTTCTTTGTAATAACTAGCTTGATAATTGACTTAAGTTAACACTAAATCTCTAGTATCAATGATAATATGCTTTACTTCTCTCTTTACAACTCCTTACAAGACTATTCTCTGAAATTGCAACCATGTGGCTTGTAGGAGGCATAATACATAAGTTGAGACTAAGGTTATTCTGACAAGTCCACATTACTGAGCTTATCACATAAAGTTTCTACACTCTGTGCATGTCTGAGCCAACTCCATAGACTTTCACCTTCAAGTCTAAACCATGCCTAACAGTTCAAGAGTTCAGGAAGTAGTTATATTAGATGAATTTGATTTTCTAACTCTTCTATATACTTATCAGACATATAGGACAAAATAGATATCTTTTTAGAGTCTTCTGCCAATAAGAGAAAGATTTTAGAGTGATAGACATCTAGAGTATATATATAATAATTATCTGCCTTCTAGATGTCCTAACAACTAGAGCAGTGAGTAGAGCAATGTGTTATGACTGTCTCTTCTTTCTGTTAGTTGACTTCAGAATTGTAGACCTTGAGCTAAATGAATTCCAGAATAAGGTCTTGCTTATACAGACTAAAGATAGTGAGCAAGGTCTGCTCTAAGTATAACTTACAACAGAGCATAACATCTGCCACTTGTAAGATAGATATAGATTGAGAAAGCTTTTAAGTATCTATGCAGTACTTCTTGACAAAACTCTGGTTAATGAAGATTTCTATAACTCTTAAGTAAACTAGCACTTATATAGATAAAGACTCAGATATATTAGTAGTTTCTAACAAAATGGATAAATACAGTAACACTTACTGAGAATCAAAAGCATTAATTGTGAGTTACAGAAGAAGTCTCTTTTCTCAATTGAGATATCAAACAGTTGGAGAAGAATCAGAATAAAGTGGACAAGTGAGTGTATCTGAGAAATCACTATTATCTTCAGTATATTCTTCTACCTGAAATATAGTAAACCTATTTATAAGCAGCTAGAGTGTACAATTTTCTGGTTGCTTTACACAAAATCTAGTTGTCTACAGTATTATTTTATTATATGTCAAATTTTGACCCTCAGTATTAATGTCTTCCATGAAAGACTTATTCTTTTCTTGAACTCTACAAGTAAATTGTTTTCTACTATAGAGTTATTCTTTTTAAAACCCTATCAGTACTCAGTTTTCTACAGCTGAGTTTACTTTAATCTCTATTAGTGTTACTATAGATCATTCCAATCAAATATTCATCTAGCTTGGAGCTAGGTATTGATATTGACTTCATCCAATGCGAAGAACTACAATACTATATAGTAATAGCACCACTCAAGTTTTCAAGTATTTTAAATATTTTCTATAATATTTAAGGACTAGTAAACACTCTTTAATCTTCAGTCTGATAATCAACCATAATTCCTACTACTCATGACACTAAATTTTAGTATTAATGGCAATACACTTATTTTTTATCAGTTTTGCTATCTTAAACTCTATTTCTTATTATCTGAAGCTGTGACCAAGTAACAAATAAATAGCACATAAGCTAAAGTTAAGATTGTTTGTAAAAGTCTACAATCCTACTTTTTTAGATATGTTTTTATACTTGTTTAAACTCTATAGACTCTCACTCTTAAGTTTAAGTGTGAACTATGCCTAACATATTAGAGTTATCTATATCATCCAATTCATCTAGTTTTAGTTGTTGTATCTCAATATATTTTAAAGTATTCAAATCCTCTACAAGTTCCTCCTATTGCTCAGTGGTTAATTGTTTAATATTATAAGTGGCATTTACATCTATAGGAAAAATTGGAAAGAGTACTAGTATAGAATGTTGTTAGAATGCTAAAATGGAAGAATAGTAGTTGTTAGTAAGTAGGTATGGAAAAGAAACTCTAGTTGAGCAAAGTATGGAAATCAATACTAATAGTTGGGGCTACTTGCTAGTTTGACTGGAAGGCTTTATTTGCTTGTTTTTCTTGATTTATTTGTTATGCAGTCTCAAACCAGATAGTGAAATCTATGTCTTCTAGTCATTCCACTAACAAGATGGCAATCTGATTCTAAATTATAGCTCTAAAACTCTAGTTGAACTTGATCTTTATAGTTTGTAGATCTATATAATATTAGCTTTGGAAATTAAGGTCTAAAACTCATCAAAGTAGTTTTTTACAGAATAATTCTGAAATAGCTATTTAACTCTGAACTTTATAGACTTCATGATAGACTTCTCTATCTTAATACCTCAAACTCTGCACAAGATTTATAAACTTCATTACTATCAACCCTCAACTCCATGCTTACATACCACTCTTCTGGAAGACTCCTTAGATTATTTCTCACCATCTCTTTATTGTTATCAAATATACTTTGACTTTTTAAATAATCTTCCAGATACTTTTACCTAAGTTTCTAACCATCTGTATATCATCATTTTTGTATTAGCTCAGCATTTTTCTACTAGATTACAATAGACTATAAAGCATTTAGAGTGATAGCCATCTTTGGTAAATCTCATCCTATTATCTTAGGTTTTTCTGAAGATGGACTGTATTTAATATATTAGACTCTATAATACAAGCTTAGATTTTTCTAAAGATAAACTCTGCATATTTCTGTGGACTTTGCTTAGTCATCCTAGTAATAGAATAGAATCTACCTCTAGAACCTTAAAGTATCAATTGGTTTAGCAGTTTTAGATTGCCTATTCTTATATCTATATCTTAATATCTCTCATTATTTCTTGCTTCTTGAACAATATATGCCTCTAATGAACTCAGTCAACACTAATAAAGCTTTAGAGCTTCTCTAACACTGTTTATAAAACCTGCAAATATCAGTATCTAACTCTACTTCCACAGATACAGGTATATCTTCACATCAAGACTGTTATGAACTTAGGATCTTAAAGTGGGTCAAAAGAAAGAACCTTGTATAGAGTTTATACAAGAAAACTTGATGAAGTTCTAAGCTTAAACTATTCTATCTTATATATACCACAGACCATAGTCTATGCACATACTATAACTATCCTATCCTAAAGTACATGTGCTTTCTATAAGACTAATGTCAGAATTGTAAACATGGTTTATTTTCATTTCTTGCCTTTCTTTTTCCTCCCCTTTTCTTTTCTGTTCATTTCTTAATTTGGGATTTAGGGTTAGAATTAGCCATGACATCAGTCACATAGCATAAAAAAGGTTCTAAAAGAAATGATATCATATAGCATAGCAACAATATATTGGCCTTGTAGAATATATATATACTTTAGAGTAGGATAGTTGTAGTGTATGTATAGACCACAGTCTGTGGCATATAAGATAGTCTAGATTGTATTTAGGACTTCATCAAGTTCTCTTGTAATAACCCAATCCAAGGTTCCGTTATTCCAACTCTAAGAGATTTTAATCATAATAATTAATATGCTGTTGCTATACTACATGATATTATTTGTTTCAGAATCTTTTACAACTTTCTCTGTGTCACATGAATGTGTGACATTTGTGACAGTGATAGTGATATCACACTACAACCCTAACCCTAAGTTAAGAGTAAAATAAAATGGAAAAGGAATGAAAAATAAAAGAAAAATAAAAATAAATCAAGTTTCATATTCATGATTCTGACATCACTCCTTTTTTAAGTGGAGAAACTGACTTCTATTTTTGCTAATTTATCTCTAACTTTTTCAAATACTTGTCTTCAAACTTCCTATCATCTCACCTATACAATATTTTTGCCATATACTTTCTGTTACGACCTTAAGCTAAAGCTTAGGTTGCACTTAGGCAAAGACTTGAGAGAGTATAAGGGATATGATTCAAGTAGTAAAGCGTAAGGATACAGGAATATATCTACACTATATATACTATATGTTACGATCAATACCTCCTGGTAAAAGCATGTACAAGGATAAAGGGTATGACAATGTGATTGGCCATGCCACATGTAGTCTCAGTCAGCGTCTCATGCAGTAGGTATTGTTACCTTACTTTATCCCTGTGGTCTCCTTGTGTTGTACTCCTCATGTATGCCTCGTTGTTTTACTATGGACTTGTATATATAGCATAGATACACTCCTATATCCTTATGCTTTACCACTTATATAATCTCCCTTACTCTTCCTCAAGTCTTTGCCTTAGTTGCAACCTGAGCTCAAGCTTAAGGTCATTACACTATGAAACATGTTGTTACAGTGAATAGTCCATGAGGCAAATGAGTCATAAAGCATGAGGAAACAAGAAGGAAAAAATGAGGTTGTAACACCTACTACATGAGGTGCTGACTGAGACTACTTCGGCGCAGCCAATTATGTTGTCATACCCTCAACCCAACTCCATGCTATATCCTCGAGGTATTAATTGTAACAATACCCCGTTTTCAGCTTTCATGTCCTCATGAAATTAAATCAATACCTCTAATTCTCTAACCATATACATTGTGACTGTTTTCTTGTTAGGACTGATAATGACCTAATCCTGGTTGTTGATTGCAATGAAGAATGGTTCATGTGGAGGTCCTTCTTGGAATATCTTGATAGTATATCCATTTCTTGATGTTTCTATATTGTTTTTGTTATCCACCAAAGCCATCACTACTTCTTTTCAGAAGTTGGAATCTTGTTCTCCTCTAGAGCAAAGCGATTGATAATGGGGAGATGGTCAAAATATTCTTGTTTGGGTAGGGGATTTGACAAATTTCATGTGTTTGAGAAGATTATCAATCTCCTCATCAATAAAACTCGAACTCTTTGTCAAGGTTGACTCCGATGCTTCGTATGGCTTGATTAATATTACTTCTTCTTCTTTTACTCTTCCTTTCCTTTTGTCTTGTACTCCCTCTTCAATATATAGGTTTTGAATTTCCTGAATATTTTCAT
>Ga0157358_1000165_pt1 | contig 26083 bp, 19 predicted proteins | sample AttcapACBM2_FD_111484 | JGI IMG/M metagenome (GOLD analysis project Ga0157358, IMG submission 111484) | Fungus gardens microbial communities from leaf cutter ant in Botucatu, State of São Paulo, Brazil - Atta capiguara ACBM2 | ecosystem: Host-associated > Fungi > Mycelium > Unclassified ... | reverse complement strand
TAAAGCTTTTATAGTTACTGATGACCTGATATTTCAGTTGTTTGTTGTTTCTTTTATACATCCTATATATGTGTGGATAGCCCTCATTTGGGGCTTTCCAGTGCAACTTAGTTTGTGAAAATTGGTCCACTAGTTGTGGAGATACAAGCTGAATGAAGTTTGTAACAGTTTGTAAAAAAGTAGGGATTTAAGTTAAAGAAAGTAGAAAGATCTATTTATATAAGAAATGTGGATGGTTATTTCAATAAAGAAAAGCCTATTGAATATACAGTAGAAGTAAATATTTATTATCAGAGGTATAGGGAAAGAACAGAAATAAATGTAATTAGAGAACAAAAGTGGAAAGTAATTTTGGAAATACTATGGCTAGTACACCATAATTTTGGGATTGACTGGAGGATAGGTAAGATAAAAATGACAAGATGCCCAGAAAAGTGTGGAAATCAATGGAGACTAAAGTAGAAAAAACTGGAGTAGCAAAAGCAGAAGGAAGAAGAAAAGAGAGAAGAAGAGGAAAAGAAGTAGTTTAAGAAATAAAAGGAAGAAGAAAAGAAGAAGACAAAAGCAAAATATGAGAGAATGACAAAAGTAAAGAAAGTAGTAGAAGAATAAGAAATTTGGGATGAGGGAGAAGAAGCAGTGAAGTTTGAAGAAGAGGCCAAGAAATTGGTTCCTCAAAGATTCCATAGGTGGATCCATATCTTTAGAAAGAAAGTGGGTAAGAGAATGCTGACAAAGAAGCTGTAGAATCATGCAATAGAGATAAAGGAAGGATTTGTACTAAGAAAGAGAGAGGTATATCCATTGTTAAGGAAGGAGAGAGGAGAGGTGCATAAGTTCATTAAAGAATAACTGAGAAAAGAGTATATCAGACTCTCAAAGTTGCCTCAAACAGCACCAGTGTTTTTTGTAGAGAAAAAATATAGTATGAAGCATGTGGTTCAGGACTATTAGTATTTAAATGAATAGACAATTAAGAATAACTATCCTTTATTATTAATTTCAGATATTGTAAAAAATATAGGCATAAAGAAGATATTTACTAAATTAGACCTATAGTGGGAGTTATGTTCTTTGGACTAACTCTTTAGTAATATTTCAAACAATGACAAATGAGATCCTATAAGATTTAATCAATACTGGGGAGGTAGTGAATTTTATTGATAATATAATTGTGGGAACAGAAAAAAAGAAGGGACATGACAAGGTAGTAGAGAAAGTAAAAAAAATTTGGCAAAAAATGACTTGTATGTAAACTAGAGAAGTGCAAGTAGAAAGTGAGAGAAGTAGGATTTTTAGGAGTAGTGATTGGACCAGAAAGAATCAAGATAGAAGAAGATAAAGTAAAAGAAGTGTTGGATTGGTCAACTTTTAAAGTAGTCAAGAATATACAGAAGTTTTTGGGACTAGCTAATTATTATTAGCAGTTCATTAAGAATTTCATATTCATAGTTAGACCATTGTATAACTTAGTGAAGAAGAATCAGAAGTGGGATTAGACAGAAAAGCAGGAGAAGGTATTTAGAGAGTTGAAGAAGAGGTTCACAAAAAAAATAGTGTTAGCAGAACCAGATCTAGATAAAAAAATGAGAATTAAAGTTGATATATCAGATTATATAATTGTAGGGTTTTATCTATAGAGTGTGAGGATAGGCAATGAAAACATGAGAGAGAAGAATTATGAAATTCATGATAAGGAAATGCTGACAGTTATCAGAGGATTAGAAAACTGGAGACATCTGTTAAATTGTAGATAAGCAAGATAAACTCTTTATTTGTCAAGATTTGATTTTATCTTAAAGCATATGCCTGGAACCAAGATAGGAAACAGATGAACTAAGTAGGAGACTGGACTGGAAAGTAGGAATAGAAAATGACAATAAAACCAAAGAATAATAAAAGAATAATAAATTTATAGTTCAGCTGAAGTAGAACTTGAAGTAGATATAGTAGAAAAAATAAAAATAGCTGGAGAAAAGAACAAAGAAGTAGTTAAAGTAGTAGAAGAGATGAAGAAGACAGAGGTAAAGGTATTCAGAGATGATGAATGGCAAGTAGAGGGAAATTTGGTGTTAAAGAAGGGAAAGGTGTATATGCTATAGGATGAGGAGTTAAGAATAGAGATAATTCAGTTACACTATAATGTGCTAGTAGCAGGACATGGAGAGAGATGAAAGACAACAGAGTTGGTGATGAGAAACTACTATGGCTAGGAGTAACAAAAAATGTAGAAAAGTATGTGGATAAATATGACTTGTGTCAAAGAATAAAGAATAGAATAGAGATACTAGCAGAGAAGTTGATGGCAAATGAGATATCAGAAGGGCTATAAATGGATTTGACAGTAGACTTTATAAAGTTGCTGTTAGTAATAGAGAAAGATGTAATTTTGGTAGTATATGATAGGTTGTACAAGATGATATATCTTGTAGTAGTAATAGAAGAAACAATAGTAGAGAGATTGGCAAGGCTGTTTAGAGATAATATGTGGAAGTTGTATAAGTTCCTGGTGTTATACTAGAAAATCCTGTTTCACAAAAGAATATACTCTTATAGATTTTTTAAGTATATAAGATCTCTTTGAAAGTATTATTGGGAAAACTTTATACTCCTAGATAACATCTCAGGCTCTCTTAAGTGAACATCCACTTAAAAGACAGTATGGTAGCTATTAATTAAACTGAATCTCAGAAAGATAAGATTTTTGAGAATAAGAAACACCATCATACTTACAAAAGACTAGCTACAAAGTACAGGCACTTGCAAGCACAATTCATACAATAAACATTCTGATAGTAGGATAAGACAGAAACATACTGGATTAGAAGCCAACAAAGTCTAAAATAGATTTGCAAGTAGAGGTAGTCTATGAAAATAATTAAGGAGGAATAAAATAGGTACTTAGAAGCAGAAGACTATCATTAGCTTAATATTGGGTTGCTAATAAAGAGAGGACTATATACTCATAAGACCTTAGAAATCTTTTTTATAGTTTTGGTCTCTATTCTTTAGGTTTATTCTCTGTATTTTTAGATTAATACATAAGCTACAAGTAGAGAGGAGTAAGAGAGAGAGAATCTCTATCCAAATTTCCCATCTGTAAGTAGTTTTATTCACTATTTTATTGAATGAGTGTCATTAATACTTTTTATCACTTTCAGGCAGATTTCAAAAAATTCTATTATTCTGGGAAAGACTTGCAGGATAGGTATCAGTTGTAAAATTTGACTTGAGAGGTGCCTTTAGGACATATTATCTGGGATAAATAGTATTGTTAGAGGCTCTTAAAGAGTTTTACAATCTATTCACTAGATTTTCCAAAGGAGCTTGTTATATAGTGTAAGGTTTACTGTTTAAGAGTGTGTTAGTAAGAGAAAGTATCTATGAGTGGATATTATTTATATATTCTTTTTAATATATTCTTGTTTCTATCTCTTCTATATATTCTATTACAAAATAAACTACTTACTTATTTATAATATCTGAATCTTGGGTGTACTCTCAGAGATTGAGAAGTGATTTAGAAGTTTAGTAATAATAAAAATGATGATAAAGATCAATACAGATGTCACTGATAATGAGGGATAATAATTAATAATAATTGATGTTGTTAAGTCTGAAATCTAATTCTTAGATATAGAGGTATATATATAAAAGAGTGATAGTCTGTATACAAGCTGTTTTCACCACATGATCAAAATCTGATGGGAGCTGTTATTTGTCATAGCAAATATCAGGCTAATTTTAGAAGATAATTAATTATATTACTATATTGATAAATTTATATCTTTATAAATACTTATTACTATAGAATATACCATATATTATCAAAAATAGTTTGATGAGTACTTTATAACACAAGTTCAATTATATGAATCCATCCAGCCATTCATGAGATAATAGCCAATGAAAATTTTATAGTTACTAATAGCCTGATATCTCAGTTGTTTGTTGTCACTTCTATACATTCCATATATGTGTTAATAGCTCTTATTTGAGGCTTTCCAGCTTAACTTAGTTTGTGAAAATTGGTCTCTCAGTTGTGGAGATACAGACTGAATGAAATATATAACATGCTTCTAATACTAATATCATCTACTTTGAATTCTTTAGTATACAGTTAAGAACTAGTGTTGTATAATTCTTGTTGTACTCTAGCATAATCTCTTTTTGACTTGACCTCTATCACTGGAGGAGAAATTTTAAAGAGAGGATAATATCAGAGTTAAAGATAATAGATTTATTTCATTTCTTATTTTCTTTTTCTTTTCTATCTATTTTTCTTATTTTAGACTTAGAATTAGAGGTTAGCATGATATTATATGTGACTGTCACATATGTCACAGTTATGGTCACATAATCACATGTTATATAGTATGACATAAGTTCTGAAACAATAACATCATATTATTACAATTACAAGACTTTAGAATGAGTTAAGTAAAAGAATCTTGTATTAGGTTTAACTTAATAGAGAACTCTGTACAGGATTGTCCACCTTTATATGCTAAAACTCCATGGTCTGTGCTAACTATTTCTAGCCTACTCTAAACAGCCATATGTTTGTCTTAAGATCAACATGTGTAATGAAAAATAAGAAATAGAAATAAAATATTTAGAGTTTACTATCTTCAACTCTGACGCATATAACATATTTACCATATGTTGACCTTACATATAATATATAGCCTTGGGAGTAGGTTAGATAAGGTTTTGTTTAAGATAGTTGCTATTTTCAAAAGCTTTTATTTTGTTCTTTTAGGACATTCTAAAACTATAATTTCTATAGTATTTCTGCAGTCTTTGCCTAGTTGCTCTAACAGTTGTTATTACTGTGGAGATCTAAACTATATGGTTTACAAGTGCCTAGTGAGACTGAATGTTTGACAATTAACTCTTGAGTAATAGAAGAAGCTTAGAAGGTTCTTGAACATATTAAAAGATATATAAAATTGTAGATATTTGGAATCTGTAGACTTGAGAGATAATGATAGTGATAATAGGATATAGAATTTTGCATAAGATGGTCAGTGAAATATGTGCCCCAACTACTTTTAAATAATTTTGCTATACTTAACATAAAAGAGTATACTGAAAGTGATAGTAAACCCTCTGATACACCTGTTTGTTTTGTCTCTGTAGCTCATGCTAAATAGCCCAAATAGAAAAAATAGCTTTTCTTCTACTACATAATCAGTGCTTTCAATACTTGTAGAGTTTCTCTATATCTCCCTATTTGTTTGGAAACTATTAGAGTAATTGAACAAAGTCTATGGTGTTGCTACTATCTGCTAATCCTTGACTGCACCTTCTTACTGCCTCTACAACTGTCTTCCCATGCATCTAGTTACCATCTAATGAGCCCTACAAGTTTCAGACAATATTCTAAATACTTCTACTATTTTATCATCCAAGCTTAGACTACTATTGTTCTGTATGATTGAAATGAACAAGCTTAAGTATTTAGAGTAGCTGCAGTCTCTAAAAAACTTCATTCTGTTCTCTTATGTTTCCTAGAGATAAGTTCTGTCTTTAATATAGTTATCAATATCAGCTTAGGTTTCCTAGAGTGAACTCTGTAAAACTCCACAGACTTCTATTAGTCACTCTAACAGCTGGATATATAGTGAAAAGAATCTAAGGAATGCTTGTTTTATTTGTCAATTGCTATTAAAGTTTAGAGAAGAGAAAATATAAGGTTAAGAGCAATTTGAGATGTTTTGGAGCATAGAAATATTTAATATAGAGGCTTACAAGTCTCTGAGCTATGTTATAAGACTAGCAAAGATTTGTTAGTGGATAGTTCTAAGATAGGCTAGCACTCAGCTGCTTCTCTCAAATGGTGCTAGAAAATGCCTAAGGCTTTATTAGTAAAAACAAAGCTCATAGGGCAATTACTCAGAATAAACATTGTATAAAAAGAAAGGAAGGTTAAGACATGAAGTAAATAATTTGAGATTACCAGACTTACAATGTATTGAGATTCTAAAGAGAAAGATTCTAAATTTCATTCTACTATTAGAGTAATGTTATGACTTAAGTCCAAGTGTTAGAATGAAAGACCATCCTTGTATTGAGTAACACAAGAGAACTTGATAGAGTTCCTAAGTACAAACATCTTCCTTATATACAAACTACCAATAGTCCATACTACACTTCTTTAGTCCTACCCTAATAACCATATGTTTATCTTGAGGTTGACTATGCAGTATGACTTCTTCTTCTTCTAGAACCTTCTACATTGTTCCATCATGTCACATGAGCATGTGACTGTGACCATGACCTGTGATGTCACATCTTGTCTTCTTTGCCTATGTTTAAATAATGAAAAAGAAATTCAAAATAAAGAAACCTAGAAGAAAAGAAAGATAAAATGAAACCAAATCCATTGTTCACACCTCTGACAAGTAACTAGCAAGATTTATGAGATTTCAGAGACTTTAACAACTTTCAGAAAGTTTTGATTTTATTGGCATAACAAATAAGTACAAGTAGCATATACTTATAGAAAGTTCTAAGAGAACAGAATAGAGGCTTCTGAGAGTAGTAACTTTTTTAAATACTAATAGAGTCTATTTCAATCTAGTAGAACAGTCCTGATATAAGAAAAGAATGATAATAGCCAGATAGTTAGAAACTCTAATAGAAATGCCTAGAACTTTACTAGAAGAGAAAAGAAGGAAATTTACAGTTGGTGTACCTAAGGAATTTAAAGATAGAGGTTGATAATAAATTTATAGAATTTAGTAGGATCACTTGAGAAAGACTACAAGATCTAGCAGAGTAGAGTACAAGCTAATAAGAGAAAAAATACTGCAGAGTTTAGCAGGATTGGAAGCAGATCCTCTTGTATAACACTACTATCTAAGCCTATGGGGTTTTTTACTTCTCACTCAACATTGCTATTAAAGCTTATAACATCTATATTCTTAATTCTTAATCCTATACTACTATTAAAGTCTGTAGTACTTGTCTTTATAATCCTACCACTATCAAAGCCTACAGTGTTTGTCTCTATAACCCCATCACTTCTCACTGCTACTTACAGAGTTTGAACTTGACTACTGTTTCTACTATCTCTCATCTACTACTAATAGTAACCTTTCTTTCTTTCTAAGCTATCATTCTAGATGTTTCTATCAAAAATGCCTCTGATCATGCTGTTTTCATTTTTCATAATTATGTAAGCTGATTCAGGAGATTATAATATATTTTATAGCTATATAAGATATCTATTGCCTATATAGGCTCTACTGGAGGTTGTGAAAGTCTACAAAATCCTATGAACTCTGCTAATTATCCTAATAGCAGCCTATAACCTAGTGCAGTCTTAGTATTAAAAGAATTGAAGTGTTTAGTAAAATTGAGAGTAACACTTCAGTTTCTAGAAAAGAGCTCTTTAAATAAGCATATTAGATGTTATTTAAGAGAGCAAGTATTATTCAAGTTTCTAGTACTAAGTAAAGATATCAGTACATATTGTGAAGGAAGAGTAGTAGTTTTTAAATAGGACTACTTAACTAGCTTTTTTAAATGGATTTAAATTGGAATAAGGCTTACTAGAACCTCAATTCCACCAGTAGATAAAGTGCAAAATATAGCCAAGATCTAAAGAGCAGCTTTATATTACATAATAGCTAAAAGTGACATCTAAGTCTTAGTAGATGCTCTAGCAAAGAACTAGAGTCAAAAGTTATAGATAGCAATATGAATGATATAAGAGTAGATAGTGCTTTGATAAAATAGTAACAAATATATTCTTTGAAGAACAAATATCAATCAAAGTAAAAGCCTGAGTATCTCCAGTATGTCTTGGGCTTGAGGGTAGAAGTACTAACTGTTGAGAGATCCAGCTCTGTGTTAAAATTATATATATCCTAGAAAAATAAAAGATTTCTAACTTGTCATGCTCTATGACCAAACCAAATGACATTAAGTCTATAATGACTTTATAGCTATTATAAATCTCTAACAGTACTATATTATATATTTTTCCCTAAGAAATTAGAAAACCATTATTAACAAATAAAAGAATAGAAGTATTTAAGAGCTTGAGCCCTGAGTTTAATAAGAGGTGCAATATAGAATGTTAAAAAAATAGGAGAGAGTATAAAGCCTTACTCCATACCTATATTTTTATTATAAGCACCTAAAATAAATGACTTCCAGAAGTACTTGGTTAATTTACCTATAAGATAGTCAAAAAAGAAGCCTACAATACAGTTTGGAAATCCAAAGTATCTAAGAATCAAAGTGAGCATACTAGAGTTCAAAGTAGGAAATAACTGCACAAGATCAAGTACTACTATACTAGTTTTGAATTTCTTGGTCTAGCTAGCTCAAACAAAATACATTAAAAATACACTAGCATCTTTAGTAGACTATTAGATCATATCTTCAAGCTGGTTAGAATGAAGAACATTATGCTTGATAATATCAAACTAAAGTTGTCTAACAATTATCTTCTCAATAAGCTTGTTAAACATGTTAAGTAGAGCAATAGGCTTGAATACCTCAGAGGTATTATAAGCAGATTTATCTGGCTTGAGTATAATAACAGAAACTGACTTTTTAAAGTATTTGGACTAATATCATGGTAATAATCATCTAAAACATATAAATTAATAGAGAAATTAGCTGTGTTAGACATAGTTTAAACCTTGTTATTTGAGATCTAAGAGAGATATCTTAAAAGTCCAAAACTGAGTAGTTTTTCCATTATCTAAGAATATAGAAAACAAAACAGAATGATCTTTGACTTCAGCTTATATACTACATCTTTATGAGTTGCACAAGTTACATATTTTAGATCAATGATATCATGATATACTTGGACTCTAATATTCTATTTTTATTTTATTTTATTTCTATCTATTTTTCTTGATTTGATTTTTCTTTTTTTTGTTTTATTTTTTGTTTTCATTTTATTTCTTGGATAATGAAGAGGTATGTGACCACAGTCATATGATATATTACATAATATTATATTATAGGCCTAAAACATTATAAAAAGAACTAGAAAGAATAATATCAAGATATATATTTATGGTATGTTGATCTCATAGTGAATTTATGAATGATATATAGACTTAAGGGTAGGGCTATTTATTGTTAGCACAGACCATGAACCATTTGTATAAATAGAGTAGCAAGACATTAGAAACTTCTTGTTGAGTTCTCTTGTAATCTCTATAAGATACTTTGCTCATAAGTTTACTAAGTATACTATCAACTGTCTTGGTTAAGTAATTGCCACAACAAAGGACTGGGGACTTAGAGGGTAGAAAACCACTGAAAGGTATCAAGGTATATTATTGCTAACACTAGAAGAAGAGTGCTAGTTTTAGTTGATTTTCAGAATAACTACTATAGTATAAACTACTAGATTATATACTAGTTAGTATATCTAGGATAGCTATCTAAAACATAACTGCTAAGTAAGTTGCTCTGATTACTAGTGATCTTTAGATGTCAAAAGAGAAAAGTCCATGGAGTTGTCTTGAACTAGTAAGAACATCCAAAATAAAATAGACAGGTTTGATCTATACTAGAAGAAGTTGGGAAGCATAGATAAGAATAGGTGGTTATCCATAGGTTGGAACAGATAAGATTGAATTATGGGATATGACAAGCTACAGTAATTTAAGACTGATAGTGAGCACTTCACAAGTCTGGGAGATTATTAGAGAGTTGCTCTTGAGAGTGAATAACCTTTACTATAGACAATTTATGTTTGATCTAGCTCATTAAATCTCAAGATTACTTATTAGTAGAGTAATTTCAGCAACACTATTGTCAAAAAGTTGTTTGGCCCATTTAGTTGTAAAACAAAAGTAAAAGGCTTCTCAGTTTGTCTATAAGTTTCTAGTACAATTTTGTACTTATTATTCTAGTACTTCTTAGACCAAGTAATAATTATAATTCTCTTTACATAAGTAACCTAGTGTTAGAATAAATAGGTGAAGTTTATAGAGTTTTAGTAAAATTTAAAACTCTAGGAAAATTCTAAGTAATATTATTTAATAGTACTATATATAGAACTTATCTTCAGAGAAATCCCAAGAGAATAGAATAGAATTTCCTGAAGGTGATAGCTACTCTAAGTACCCAGAAGTTTATTCTAATCAAGCTGAATATCAAGCTGAACATTTGGTAACCTAATTACATAATAATGAAGCTATATGGTTAGAAATCTTAATAGAATATTGCTGAATGGTGAGAGCTTATTAATTAGTAGTTGAAAGAGATGGTTAATGGTTATGAAGGATTAAGCAGAGGTCTGCAGTAGTGTTACAGAGGTTGAAATAGTTCAACAGTGTTGTAGCAAAGTATTAGTGCAAGATTTAAGAGACAAAAGATCTACAAGATTGACTTAGGCTTCATAGACTTAAATTTAGACAAGGCCATGAGTTTCTTTATACTCAGCAATTAGCAGAGAGCTCAGAAATTGGCTCAGAGAGTGAGTTAAGACTAGTAACAAAGTCTAGAGTATGGAAGTTGAGTTGAGAAAGCTTTTCACTTACAAAGAATAAAAAAGCTACTTATTATGGCTTAAGTCTTAGAGACAAGACAAAAGTATACTCTTGTATTGAGTAATACAAGAGAACTCAATAGAATTCTAAGTACAAACTAATCTATCTTATATACTACAGACTATGGTCTGTACACACACTGTAACTAACCTACTCTAAAGTTTATATACACTCTATAAGACAAGTATACTATTACTATGCTGTACAATATTATCTGTTCTAGAACCATTTATATCTTTCTCTATGTCACATAATTAAGTGACTTGTGACTGTGGTAGGTGTCATGTATTGTGACTTGTGTGATATCATATCACACTCTTTGCCTAAGTTTAAAATAAAGAAAAGTAAAAGTGAAAACTAAAATAAAATAAAAGAAAAAATAGAAAAGGAAAATAAAAAATAAATAAAATAAATAAAAACTAAGTTCATTATTCATAATACTACTTTCTCTTTACTATCATGTTTAAGGATCATTTTGTTTATACAGATGTTCTCTGAAGTGATATGAAGATCAACTATAAAAGGAGTATGGTTTAAGAGTTATCTAACATCAGGCTCAATTATAATGGAAACTTGAGCACAACTCATGCCTAGGAAAATGAAGTTAATTACTATATTAGCATGGTTTTGAATGTTCAAATAATAAGTAATGACAGAAAGCACTAGAATAAAACTATAAGACTTTACTAAGTTCCTTAAGACCTGGCCAGCTGCAGAATATAAAGAGACAGATGGATTCTATTTAGCATCTCTGACATTAAAGTTCCTATTGTGGCAACCAAGACAGTCAATAGTATACTAAAGTAGTCTTTATAAGTGAGAATTTCATGAGAATCATAAGGGAACTTGACAAGGAGTTTCTAATGTATTTCTACACTATATATACTACTATTACAAGTCCTATCCTAAACTACATATGTTATTTATGAGTTTATCATACCATTACCACAAGGCAAACATACTACAGCTATGCTCTTGACATTATTGTTCTAGTTCTTTCTACTATGTTCTAGATCTATGATATCATATCATGTGATGCATCATGTGACTGAAGTCACATGTCTCTTCTTTGTTCGAAAAATAAAAGAAAAATAAAATCAAAATAAAATATAAGGGTTCAAGTACACTATGACAGTTCTCTTCTATATACAATAATTTGGGGCTATTCAGAGCTTTATTAAACAAGAAGTCTACAATAGTATGAAGACTATTAGAGTAAACATTCATGAGAAATTAACATCTTTCTCTGTTAAAGAAGAATAGAAGCTAAATGTCTTAGTGGTCAACTATATCTCTCTTAAGAGCATAACAAATTATGGACAGTTTAGAATAAATAAAATATATAACTATAGGCATCTGCTCAAAGTTCTGTGGAAGTCAGACTACTTAGGTCTGATATGAGTAAATAGAAGTATCAACAACTTTATTTCTTCCAGAGGTTGTAATAGATGGTACAAAGCAAATAAAATTCTAGAAAAGTTTCTAAATAAATTAAACATACTCATTGACTACCTCTACTAGAGCCAGTTATAGTATTGCAGTTAGCTTATCTAGATCACATCTCAGTAGCCTTGCTAATATGCTATTGCTTGTCAAAGCAATAGTACTAGAATAGATACTTGTTGCTGTCAGCAAGATTTCCTTTACAGTTCAGACTTAAAAGTATAAAGACAAGGTACACCAGCTATAATAGCTTTTCTAAGAATGTTAGACTTGGAATTGGCCTTGCAACACCAAGCCAATAGTCTATGGTTTTCCACTTTGTATAGATCACCATACTCTTGACATTTAGTATCTTAGGTATAACAAGCATGTGTTAAATATCTCTAGTACTAACAATTGTAATACTAAGCAATTCTATAGTATATAGTAGTCTTTTAGACTATAATCTCATATTGCCTAAAGTTAAATGAGCAATTGATAAGGGTTTTGCCCTTAAAGCCTCTCTGAGAGTTCTAGATATTGATCCAGATCACTAATATATCAAATCTAGGAAATTCCTTTATAATACAAAGCATAAATACTAATGTAATACTTTTAAATAGAGGAGAGTTCAAAGTATTCTTTACTAGAACTCTAATATTTATTTGCTTATTACTTCTACTCAGATGGAAGCAACTCTTTTGAACCTTCAAAAAAGATTGAAACTGAGACAAGTGAGGATTTATCTCAGTAGTCTCACTAAGACTAGCAATTCTCTTCAGCCACTACTTAATCACTTCCAGCTCTGTTACTAAAGCAACAGAGTTGGTAGATATAAACATACTATTTTATGCTTTTTTTTTCTTCAGCAATTTATTACATGGAGCATGTGGGCAGACTGTGGTAGCTACTTCATAACTACTTACAAAAGGAACAGACATACATGGAATAAAAACAGAGAGAGAAAAAAGAAAACAAAAAGAAAAAAGAAAAAGAAAAAGAAACAAGAAAATATAAAAATTTACACTAAAATGTCAGGAAAAGTGAATGTATCTGGATGAGTTTCTAAGAACATGACAAAATGACTTAGAGAGTCCCTCCTTGGATTCCAATAACTGTTAAATCTATCACATTTGTGAAAAATATAGCATCTTGATTTAATGGGGCATATGCTGCATGGACATTTAAATTCCTTTCTAGGAAAGAACCTAAGTTTGTATTTGCCTATCAAACAGTGATTTGTGATTGCTCATGTAGCACACACACATAGAGAGTTTGAATGGCCAAACATTTTGAGCCATGAACCTCTTTTGACATAAAACAGCTCTATAATGTTGTTATTGTTATCAAGTAGGTCCAAAAATTGATTCCCTTTGAGATTTGAAGCTTGGAATGTCATTTTCCAAGCTTTGAGAATGGTATCACTTTTGCTTTTCTTGCTCAAGTCCCAAGATATTTTGCATAGAAAAAGTAGAATTGGATTGAAGGTTTTTGTTTCTTTATTGACCTCATTGTGAAGATACCATTTGAGATAGCTTGGAAATTCCCAAAATTTGATGGAATTATTCCTGTGACACATGAAGAATTTGCAAAGATCAGCGAAGATAGCTACTAATTGGACTTGGTAGGGATGGATGGATGGTTCAAAGATTTTTCTTGCCATATGAATAGAGTTGGTGATGACAATGACTTTTGACACGTTATCAAGATTTAAGGCTTGGTTAATACTACATATGATAGCAAACAATTCTACTTTAGTGCTTGTAACATGAACTACATGGTGGATCATCTTAATGATAGGTTTATTGTAGGTGTATGTGTGCAAAATAGATGTAGCAACATCATTTTTGATACTAGCATCTGATGCTATGATGGTAGTGAAAGGGGATAAAGAGAACTCTAAAGCTAGCTTGTCAAGTTGGTGAGTGCGATGTTTATTATCTTTTTCTTTGTTGTGAACATTGAATGAAATACAATCTAAGGAATTATCAATTATTCTAAGTTCAGGAGAAAATTCTGAATGAAGTGGAATAAAAGACAGTAAACTTTCATTAAACTTATTAGCCATATTAACTAAATGACTTTTGATAAGAGAGTGCTGTTGATTGGTAAGGGAATCAAGATGAATGAAGTTTTGAGATGTAGATACACTATTTTGAGGATTGATGAGAGAGCATACAAGGTGGTTAAGTGGTAGTTTGTATGCTTGTAATTGTGATCTGCCACCAAGTTTTTGAAGATGCAGTTTAATGGGAACAAGTCCAGCAATGGCTTTGATACTGTATAAAGGGGATGTTTTGAAGGCCCCTATGATCTATATTGCCACTCTTCTCTGCATCTTTCCTAGAGCTTTCAGGTAATACATCATGGAAGCATGATTGTAGAACCAAAGCTGAAATCCATATAACGCAATGGAGAGAATACATATTCTATACAAGAGACATTTCTAGAGAGAGTTGATGCCACAGTTTGAGTTGCTGAGAAGTTTCATGCATTTGACAGTGGAAATTGATTTGTTTACATAAAAATTGACATGTTGGTGGAACATCAATTTTCTGTTAAATATGAAGCCCAAGCACTTTCATGAACCATTAGGCCATAAGATGGATCTTCCCAGCAGAGTAAGGTCAAGAGGAGGAGAGTTGAAGACTCCTTGGGATCTATTAAAATGAAAGATTTCAGTTTTAGAGTATTCTACTATAAGACCAAACTTTTTAAGCAACTTGGTCAGTACATTGTAGCTACAGAAAAGGTGACTGTTTGAGATGTTAATAGACTTGTTCTTTGAGATAAAGAGATCATCATCAACAAAAGAAATGATGGAAATTGGAATTTTTAGATTTTTTAGGTAATTTTCTAGAATATAGATGAATAGAGAAAGATAAAGGGCTGATAAGATAGGAGAGAGTGCAGAACCCTGGCCCACTCTTACATTGACATTAAATATGGGAGAAGTGAAGTTGTTCCAAAAATAATTAGTTTTTCTGTCCACAAGATAATTGGAAAAGAATGAAATAATATAATTGTCAAATTCTGCTTTCTTTATAATGAGGGTGAGGAGATGATGGTTGAGTGATGGGAAAAACTGTGTAATATCAAAAGTGAGGGTACTTGTTGTCAAGTTCTTAATACAATCCATTTAAATAATGTGTGTAAGTGCTATACCTACATCTGTCATAGATTTGAACTTTAATCCACCCAGTTAACTAAGATAGATGAAGTTGTTGGCTGCCGTGATGAATTGAAGTCTCTCTCCAATTACTTTTTCAATTAGCTTGCCCATTGTGTTGAGTAAGATAATAGGCCTAAAAGATTTGAGAGTGTCATATGATTTCTTGTTCGGTTTGGGAATGATGACTGTTGTAGATCTTTTGAAATGCAAAGGCCAATATCCTAACTCAATACAGGTGTTAGCTATGTAGATAATACTATTCAAGCATTCATCATCTTTGAGAATGATCTTGAGATGACTCCACAACAACTTATCTGGATCAGGGGTTAAAGCATTGTTGCAGTTTGCTATGGCGATCTTGAATTCTTCCTTCAAAAATAGGGGCCAAGAGGAAGTCAGTTTATCAATGATTTCATCAAGAACATCAACATCCACTTGACAATGGAAAGCTATATTGAAAGTGGAATAAAGTGTATTCCATAGGTTGTTGATGTTGTGACACTATTGACTGTTATATTTGATAGCTTCAGTAGTGGGTAATTTTCCTTTGTTGACCCAGTTCATGAGTTTCCAAGGACCCTGTTTCTTGTTAGTGATTTCTTGAATTTTGAGATAAAGAAGGATTGTTTGGACAATTTGACCTTGCTCTTGAATAGTTTCCAATTATGGAGACTTCTTGTCAATCTATAGTTGCTCAATGCTAGGCTATATTCTTTATTCCACCAGCTCTTAGAGTGCCTCATGATATTAACTTGTTTTGAATTCATTCTCCATATATTTTTGAGACTTGATGCAAGAGAGTTGGTAGTGTCTTCAAGTTTATTGCTGTTTGATAGATCAGAGACATCAATATTCTTGATAATGTATGAAACATCTTTGATAAAGTTTTATTTCTCTATACTATTTTTTACAATGGAGAATTTTGATGTAATGATGTTTTTTTCTGTAATAGAGATGGACACTGTGATAAAAGCATGGTTAGAGGAAAGTCACCATTCAGGATAGATGGAGTGATTATTAAGCTCATTAGATCCGCTTCATAGAAATATTAAGTTGATGACAGAGTTTGCTTCACCAACCATATCCAAATATCTAGTAGGAACTTGGTTAGTCGGAATTGACAAGTCTAAGTTAAACAAGTCTGCAATGATCATAAGATTGTCACTAATAGTTGAATGATGAGGGAATGAAGGATCTCAGATACTGTCTCTAATATTAAAGTTGCCAGTCATAATTAGCAGATTTGGAATATTCATCTCAGTATTCTTGAGATACTTTAAGGCAGAGTGAGAAGAATCAGAATAAACATTCATGATCCAAAATATGTTGTTGTCATTGAAAAAAGATGCAAGTAAAATGTCTTTATGGTTAATAATGTCTTTGTGAAAAGAAAATTGAAAAGAAGAAAGTCTGATATTAATATAAATAATGACTCATGGAGAGTCATTTGCTGAGCACGGTTCTCTAACAAAGATAAGCCAATTGGGATGATTTGGAATGCCTACTAAAGGAATGCCTTCACGATTCACTAAGCTGGGAATAGATCTGATTGTTATCCACGATGGTTCTTGGATAAATATGATGTCAAAATTTTGGTTGACTTCAAGAATGGTGTTGATGAGAAAGTTGTTCTTTCATACATTTTGAGAGAATATCTTTAGGTCTTTCGAAATCATAATGTAGAGCCATTCACAGCTGAACAAGTTGAGTTCTTTTGGTTGTTCTGACTTTTTGAGTATTCCTTTGAGTGCCATTTCTTATTAAAACAATGTTTCCAAAAGGAACAGTTGTATGAGTCTGCTTGGTGTTCACCTTTGCAGTTGAGTCATTTGAACATGTGAGGACAGGGTTTGCCCTTCTTTGTCTCTAACCTAGGTGGGTTAGTTTTTTTTGTTAGCTTTACAATACCATACAAAGTAGCAATGGTGTTCAGTAAGGTAAGGGCCATTACACCTCACATACTTAAATCCCTGTATACAACAGACTCCTGCCGTATGACCCCACTTCCAGCAATTCTTGCATTGCAGTACATCTAGGCTTATATTTGCACCCCTAACTGTTGCGATGAAACTACTGATGTTGAACCTTCAGTTAATGACTTTCTTAGTGTTGGTTCCATTTTACATGTCCCAAATGTCAATCCATATGATGGCCATGTTGGATTTGGAGGATACCTTGATGATGTGTGGTTTAGAGACAAGGACAATGTCATTGAACAAGTGGTTGTTCTTCAGAACATTTTCGATATCATCTGATGAAATTCAATTGTTCATCTTTTTGCTGATGTATGGAATACCTACAATCTTGAGGTATGACTTTGATTGTGGTAATCTAGGCAAAGAAATATTTTCAACATCAGAAGATAGTGAATTTTTTGCATATTTTTCAATCTCTTGCAGATCAGATCCTAAAGAGATATTGTTAGTAGTAATTATTATTCCTTTGCTATCAACACAAATGAAGTCAGCTATTGTGTTAGATTTGATTGTCTTGAGAGCACAATTAATATTGGCTACATATGAACTTGAGTTCTTGATAAATTCCTTCTCAATAATGTTGTTTATTGGAATGATTACTTGCTTTCTAGAGGGACCTTTGGTAGTCATGTTGATCTTTAGTTTGACTTTGTCCTTTGAACCATTAATGACTTTCTACATTTCCTCAATCTTCTTGTTGGGGAGATTAGAGAATATTTCCTTGATCTTAAGTGTTTCCCTAGCAATGTTCTTTGGAGCGACTAGGCTTGGTTGTTTGAGTGGAGAAGTTGCATTTGTATATGACTTCTTTTGTTGAGAGTTAGTGTTTTTCTTGAAGTATTTTGATAACTCATTGACTTCTTTCTGCAATTTAGCAGGAATAGGAGGAGGAATCAAGGAAATGAAAGTGGGTTTTACTATTCCCTTACCCTTATTATTGTTTGTGGATTTGGGAATCTGTGGAGTGAATTTGGATTTTACCTTGTTTCTAAAGGTAGTATACATAGAGTCTATCCTAGTATAAATCATAGATAGAAGAAAGGAACTCCCATACTGCCTTACCTATATCCTCAAGATCCTTGATATTATTAGGATTACTATCAATTGATTTACCTTGAATATATTTTCCCATTCTGCAAAGAGAATCCTTAATGTTCTTGATGTTAAATACCAAGTGTTCCATAGCTTCATACAATAAGGTAGCACAGAAATCACTGTTCCATTCTTTGGGGTCTAGAGCTTGGTCAACATCATAGCTCAATTGGATATTAAACATGTTGTTGCTGGACATTGTGCTTGAGACTAGTCCTCATTTGAAATATGTTGTTGTAACATGCTGTTAGTATTGTCAGTTTCCTTACTGACTTGATCCTTCTGTTCCCTTTGGGAAACGTACTCTACCTTAATACTGCCAATGGAGTTGACAGGTTTGTCTTCATTCATTCTATCACTCATTCTTTTGATACATATGTGATAGTCTTCAGAGCATTCACTCAAAGAGATAGAAGGGGATCTTGGTTTATATATGCTGAATAATAGGGAGCAGCCTCTCTCTTCCTCAAAGCCTTCATCAATGTCATAAATATTGTCCTCTGGATCAATAACCATGTTGATGTCAGAATTTGGAGTCAGATTGTCAGAAATGTTAGCCATAGCAGTAGAAATGTGTGTTATATTTGCTGATTCTCTTATGGGCACTATCATTTAAGATGGAGGTAAGAGAGAAAGAAGTGATTGACTATTTTATACTTTGCAAACAGACTATAAGAGTACTTTCTACTTCATTTAAATTCAAGTTCACAGTATCTGCCAAAGCCCAAGTTAACCTCATAATCATCTTAATCTCCAAGCCCTGTACTTATGTTCCACTGCAACAATTTTAAACTCTCTAGACCTTTGCTCACTTTCTCACAACTACTAACCAATAAGATCTTTCTATCCAGCAATATTCTATCTATATTCCTGACCATATAGCTTTATCATTTTATTGTTAGGTTACCAAATGCTCCATCTTAGGATTTCTTTGGAGGTGTGTTATATATATAGCACCATTAGACAATGATACTTAAAATTTCCCTGAAGTTAGGATACTCACTGTATCACTGTGGTATTCATCCAGTTGTTTTAACACAGACTCTACTCTAAGTTTAGAGTTAGCCACAACCAAGCTCTTGCTACAGAACTCAACTGCAGAAGCAGCATTGGCCACAATAATATCTGTAGTGAAAGAATTAAGTGGAATTAAAATCTTCCATTTAGTAAGCTTATAGATCATTATTTCAAGCACTCTTGAGATACTGGGACATTTAGCACTTTCTTGAGAAGTACTTGCAATACCTAAGCTAGCCTGATACATAGAAATAATTGTAGCATGAGAAGGGTTAGAAAGCATCTTCTTAAGCTGTAACAAGTATAGAAAGTTCTCATGAGATGAGACAGAAGCAAAACTTAGAGCTTGCTGAGTAATGTTGGCTTTTGCAGTCTGAGCAAATCATTTGACTTTAGGCTTAGTTTGAAGGCTAAAGAAATAGAAAGTACTATTAAGAGCTTGATAGTTTTAAGTATTATCATAGCTAGACTAGGTGTTACAGATGAACCAGAATGAGTTGTCACTGGTTTTGGGGCTGGACAAGTTGTCACAGCTTTGAAAAGAGGAGGAGTCTGTGAAATGAGCAATGTCTTGCTCCTAGAGATACAAAAGAAAGAAAAGAGGCTATGCTCTTTCTCTTATACTCTTTATTAGTAACAAGAGTGAAATCAATTTTTTCAGCCTCTAGTACATCAACATCTATCTCAATATCAGAAGATGTTGGAATAAGATCAGAACCATAAATAGTTCTTATATCTTCCACAAGAGTGAAATCATCAGGTTGAGATGAAACTTTAAAGTGGCTTCATTCAGCTTTAGAGATTACCTGAAAGCAGGTTCCAAACATAAGATCCAACTCCCAAGATAGTAGAAAATTGGTCAACAAATCATCTTCCAAGAGAGTGCTTTTTTATAAAGTGTATAAGATGCTCAAGAGATAAAGAGAGTATCTTAGTATTAGTCTCAAGATGCCTAGAATAACCAGATAGTAATAGCATAGTGGTCACTATCCTACAGCTTATAGGTAATGTTTCTATTTTCCAATTGAGAAGATGACTCAGCTAATCTATAGATCAGGTTGAATAGTCTAAACATAAGGGCTTAGAGCCTTTGGGCACTTTTGGGGGCATTTTCTGTTCTAGAAACCGAGTATCTACTTTTCTCAGCAGATACTTGGTTATCCAAGCTCATAGTAGATGCTTTTTCTTCAAGAATTGAGGCAGAAAAAGCAGCAGGGAGCCTTAGAAAAGGCACTTTCTTAGAGAAGAGAGAGTCTGTCTGTAGTTACCCTTGAGATAGTAGGTATCTTAGAGTCTGAGCTTATGTTATTCTTCTCACTTTTTCCTGAAGAAGATAAAGCTACAGCCTCAGAAAAGATATTTCTGGAAACAGAAGAAGCAGAGACACTTCTTGAAGAGCATCTTGCAATACAATAAGTTTGAGGTCTCTCTCTTGAATACACATATTTGCTAGCTCTAGAACTGGCTCTAGAGAGAAATTTAGATGAGTTTGAAAGCTCACTAACATATTAAGAACTATTCTGGAGACTAGGAGAAAGTACTGGATTTTTCAAGTTAACCATAGTGGTAGTTAGAGGAAGAGAGTAGTCATAAAATAATGCTACAAGATACCTAAATTATTCACAACTGATAATAGCTATAATAACAGTGGTTTATAGCAAAAATAAATTTTAAATAGATACTGTTACTATAAATTTACACTACTATCATATATATACTTTTGACTACTTATTACAAAATAAACTACTCACTTATTTGTGTCCAAACCTTGAGTATACTCTCAGAGGTTTAGGAGTAATTCAGAAGTTCAATAATAATGACAATGATGATTAAGATCAATACAGATGTTACTGATAATAAGGAATAATGATTGATGATAAATAATAATATTAAGTCTGAAGTCTAATCCTCAGATATAAAAGTATTTATACAAAATTGTGATAATTTATATGTAAGCTGTTTTCATCACATGATCAAAACTCATATCTGGTGGGGCTGTCATCTGTCATAGCAGATGTTAGACTAATTTTAAAAGGTAACTAATTATATCACTACATTAATATGTTTATATCTTTAGAAACCATTTGATGAGTGCTTTCCAACACCAACACTTTTTTTTTTTCCTCTTACCACCATCTTGCATGGTAGTGCCTATTGGAAATATAGCGAATAAATTCTTTCTTCCTTCTACTTTCAGCTCTTCTACAATGTCTAACTCTCAAGCTTCATCACTACCAACTGTGTCTTCTTCAATCCACATGAGAATGGACATTCCTAAAGGACAAGCATCTGTAAATGATATTGAGGTAAGAGGGAGAATCTCTACTACTGCTATAAACCTTTCCAGAGAATCCTTGATGGTGTTTTCTAGTTGGGCGACTCCATACTATAATAAAATGGATGACAGGATGGATTGCAATTCAGTACTCAGAGACAAGTCTCCTGAACTGTCCTACAAGACAGAGCAGGAGAAGGCATTTTGTTTCAGCAAGGTGTTTGAAACTACAAGTAACACGAAGCCACAAGACAGAAGCAACGAGGCCTCATATCACAACTCTGAACATGTTCTCAATGAGAATCAAAACAGCTGGTTCCTCATGTCTAGGCTCCACAAGATGATAACAATGATGTCATCAACATTCAGCTCCTCTATGATACAAACTCTCCTACTGAACTGGACTTATGGAGTGGTAATTTCCACCCAATTTCTCTTCACAGTTCTATCAAGCAAATAGCATCTGACTACAAGAGTATCAAAGATTCTCTAAACTTCATGGCCAGGTACATCAAGAACAAGAAGGTCAATGCTTCAAAGACTAACAATTTATTGGACTTTGACAATATGGGAGATTCCATCTGGAATTTCATCTCATCTGTGTACAGTTCTAACTGGGACTCACTTTTCACTAATAACAAATCCAATACTCTTAGGGCAAAACTTTCATCTAAGTTTACTCTGAGAATCTCCCCACCTACCAACAGAAGTAATAAGAAAGCATCCAAATCCATCCCAGTCACAATAAAAAAGGTCCCCCCACTGCCCCTTCTCCCAGCAAAATCAAAAAGAGAGGTCAATATCATTTCCAAGTACTTTCAGAATGGCAAATCTTTGGGTGAAGCCAAGAAGCCAAATGAAGCCAAGAAATTAACAATGTTGTATGCCCAGGCCTCTAATCCTATGGCAAACATGTCGGAAGTTCTCAAAATCAAGGAAGCATTCCCGGCCCTTAATGCCAAAAAGATCGATCAAGTAAACAACATCATCAAGGACAACCTCAAGCCTAAGCCATGTATTCAAATGACAACCAAGGGTCCCTCTAGGAAACAAGTCATCATTCTGATGAGTGGCAACAACAATAGCACTTTCATGAAGAACTCATCCCTTCATATCGTTAACATCAACAGGCATTTGAAAAACACCAAATCCAAAGTTCTTGTCAACTACATTTGATCCAACCCCCTAGGTATCACTATCATCACCAACAAAGTCTCTCAACAATCAGACCTGCAAATTATTGACCAATATGTCAAGAACTCCAATGATATCAACACTCTCCAGGTTGAGGAACCTTGTCTCCCTCAATCTAAATCATATCTCAAAATCATCGGCATATCTTTCTTCCCTCATGGAAATGCCCAAGATTGTCTTATGTCAAGCAATGTCGAAACAATACTAAAACAAAACCAAATCTTCAATAATATTACCTTAGCATCAAGGCCAAGAGTAGTTAAGGTATCTCCTAAATCTGACATAGCTATTGTCTGGATAGATATATGGGACATACAAAGTGGCAGCAATGCTAAAATGCTTATCAACAGGTGCTTCAATGTTGGTAGGTACATCGTGACCATTCGTGGAGCAAACATGAACCCAGGCATTCCTCAATGCAAGAATTGTTGGAAGTGGGGCCACACGACCTTTTCATGCAGGATTCAGGGCTCCAAATATGTCAAATGCAACAGCTCTTACAAATCCAAAAACCACTGCAAATTTGGGTGGTATTGCAAGGCAAATGAGAAGACAAACCCACCTCGCCTCGAAATAAAGAAGAGCAAACCTTGCCCACATACCTTCAAATGCTCTAATTGTCAGGGAGACTACCAAGCCAACTCCAACCAATGTCCCTTCTAGAGACATCATTTCAACAGAGAGTGGCAGCAGAAGAAAAATGCCAAGATCTATGAAAACAGGATCAAGTCTATTTGCTCTTTGGAAAGCGGTGAGCAACAACTATGATTTTACAAAACCTCAGGATATTTTCTCAAAATGTTCACAAGAATCACCTCGTCATTAACACCATTCTCAAGTCTCAATCATACTTTGACATCGTCCTCATCCAAGAACCTCCTTGGTCTTTTATTTGCAAAGTCCCCAGCTCATCAAATAGTGAAGGAGAAGACCTTATAGGAACTGTTCATTATCCTAACTGGTTGTTGTTCACCTGTCCCTCCAAGAATGGATCAAATCCTTCTAGATTTTCAGCATATATTAACATTCACCTTTCTTCTCTATGCTTTTCTTTACGATCTGACATCATTAATCACACAGACATTCTTCTCCTTTCATTTATCAACACTTACGTACCATACTTTATCATGAATGTTTACTCCGATTCTTCCCATTCAGCCTTAAAGTATCTTAAGGATACTGAGATCAATATTGATAATATTCTCGTCATGACAGGTGACTTCAACATCAGGAATAGTCTATGGGACATTTCTTTCTCCCATCATTCCTCCATTAGTGATAATCTTTTGATTATTGCAGACTCTTTTAATCTGATCCTCTCATCCCCAACTAACTCTTGCCCCATTGTTATAGTATGAGAGTGTGGACAGACTTTGGCTAGGGTTAGGGTTAGCCAGACAAAGATAGTTAGTATTATTATTAGTTTACAACGGATGGAGAGCACGTAACCTGGAAGTTATGTGACAGAGTCTAGAATGGTCTAGAAGGATCAAGAGGAGTCTAGATTAGAGATAAGGTTAGGGATGACGTCAAGGGACTATAGTTCCTCATGGTGTACACATGGTGTGCATATGTATAGCGGAGATTAAGAGTATGATGTCAAGGCACATGTAGGAAGCATGGTGGCCTTAAGAAAAACATATGAGGATGATGCATGGACATAAGGGTAGGTAATTATTGTTGTAGTATGGACCAGGAGCCTGTAGTATATATAGAGGATCAATACAGCGAGGGCTCCTTGTTGAGTTCTCTTGTAATCCCCACTACTAGATAGCCATCTGAGAGCTTTGCTGAAGTAAGCAAACTACAAGTGCTATTACGGTGAGTGGTTGCTACAACACCTACCAGATATTCTGATACTGAAGGCATATCTAACTCGGTCCTTAACCTTATATTCCTCTGATATGGGTCAAACAAAATCAATCAACACTATATCCACCTGGACTGGTGTCTCTCGTTGGACCATGCTCCCTTGTCTATCTTCATATCTATCATGGATGAAGTCGTTAACATCTCAAAACTATCAATTCAACCAAATAGCAAACAAGAAACTGCTTTTGTTGAAGAGGTGACTTTGATTTTTAAGAATCTTGACATGTCCAATATCACTGACAAGGTCTATTTGGAAAACACAGTCAACCACCTCAATTCGCTTATAGACCAAGCTTGGAACAAGAATGTGAAATGATCAAGATTAACGAAACACTCCAAACAGTGGTAGAACAAAGAGTGTAGCAAATCTCTCAATGTATACAGAATGACAAGAAGTCTTGAGGACTGGAAGAAATTCAAGAAAGTTGTTAAAAACACCAAGAGATCCTTTTTTGACTTGAAAATTCAAGATGTCACAAACAAAAGCCGTGGGCCATAGGAGTTAATTAATTGGATCAACAAATGCAAGTTGTCCACTGTCAAGGCCATCAAGTATGATAACTAACCATATCTTACCCCGAAAAGTTTATGGGAAGCCCTCCATGCTACCTTCAACACCATGCTTCATCGTCAGGTCAATACTGATATCCTTGACAAAATAGGAGGCAAGACTACCTCTGCATGGGTACTGTTCTCTAAGGAAGAGTTCAGACAGGCTTTAATCAAGTGCAATAACTTGTCAGCATCTGGTCCCAACAAGCTCATGTAGCAACATCTCAAATCCATTCTTAAGTAAGACATCTGTCTCAACAACTTCATTAACATAGCTGATGCGTGCATTAATCTTGGACATTGGCCTAATCATTTCAAATGCTTCTCCACAGTGATTATACCTAAGCCAAACAAATTGGCTTACGATCATCCCAAGTCTTTTTGACCAATAGTACTCCTCAATACTCTTGGCAAACTTATTGAGAAGGTTATCACTGAAAGACTCCAGTTTCATGTCATGAGAAATAATTTCATTTATTCCAGTCAATTAGGCGGCCTTAAGTTCAAGTCTACCACTAATGCCAGAATCACCCTCACACATATAATTCAATCAGGATGGGTCAAGAACAAGACTACGAGTACTCTAGCATTTGACATCATGCAATTCTTCCCTATTCTCAACCATTGTCTTCTCACCCTCACTCTTGAGAAAGCAGGCCTTAATCCAAAAGTCATGCCATTCTTTGCAGACTATCTGGTCAGAAAAAAAACAAATTATGTGTGGAACAATCTTTCCTTCCCTATGTATGAAGTTAATGTGGGAGTTGGCCAAGGGTCTGCTCTCTCTCCTATTTTGTCTGCTCTTTATCTTTCTCCTTTTCTATACATTTTAGAAAATCATTTAAAAATCCTTAACATTCCTGTTTTGCTCATCTCTTTTGTAGACGATGGTCTCATCATTGCACAGAACAAATCTATTGACATCTCAAACTCACATCTCTTTTGTAGTTACAATGTATTATCCAGTCTTTTTACCAAG
>Ga0157358_1000164_pt1 | contig 26249 bp, 27 predicted proteins | sample AttcapACBM2_FD_111484 | JGI IMG/M metagenome (GOLD analysis project Ga0157358, IMG submission 111484) | Fungus gardens microbial communities from leaf cutter ant in Botucatu, State of São Paulo, Brazil - Atta capiguara ACBM2 | ecosystem: Host-associated > Fungi > Mycelium > Unclassified ... | reverse complement strand
TCACCTCTTTTTCCGTTAATGAAGAAGTCGGCTCGTCCATAATTACAATTTTGGCATCGTAAGAGAATGCCTTGGCAATCTCTATCATCTGCATCTGCGAAACGGAAAGGTTAATAACTTTGTCGCGCGGATCGATATCGATATCCAGCTCTTCGAAAATGGCCTTGGTATCTTTGTACATTTTCTCCTGGTCGACGAAAAAGCCTTTTCGCGGATAGCGGCCCAGCCACATGTTATCCATGACCGTGCGTTGTAAAACCAGGTTTAATTCCTGATGCACCATTGAGACGCCGTTTTCTAACGCCTCTTTGGAGCTTTTAAAATCAATTTCTTTGCCCTGAAAAAGAATGCTTCCCGTGTCTTTGCTATAAATACCAAACAGGCATTTTAATAAAGTTGACTTGCCCGCGCCGTTTTCACCCATCAACGCGTGAACCGAATGGGGACGGATTTTCAAATTAACGTTATCTAACGCCTTTACGCCCGGAAAGGATTTGCTGACGTTAGTCATTTCCAGCAGATACTGCCCCTGATCGCTGCTCATAATTCTACCTGGCGGATCGTTTTACGATCGGACCCGTTCTGCGACGGGTCCGGTAACGGACGCGAGTGCGTCCGGAAAGACTTATTTACTAAACTGAGCAAGATTCTCTTTGTCGACCGGGACGTAGGCTACACGTACCACTTTGCCTTCCAGCTTGTAGTTAGTGCCTTCGGTTGCCGGTTTGCCCGCCGCGAGGTTTTTCGCCATATCAAACGTGGCTTTTGCCTGGTTTTCCGCATCGTTCAACACGGTGCCTTCCATCGCGCCTGATTTCACCATCGCCAGCGCTTCTGGCAGGGCATCCACGCCAAATACTGGTACGGAGGTTTTGTTATGCGCTTTCAGCGCTTCTACCGCCCCCATTGCCATCGCATCGTTGTTGGCGATAACCACTTCGATTTTGTTGCCGTTCGGGCCGGAGAGCCACGCGTCCATCTTGTCTTTCGCCTGGGCGGTGTCCCACATAGCGGTATCCAGATGCAGCTGCTGGGTTTTCAGCCCGTCTTTGTTCAGGGTATCGATAACGTATTTGGTACGCGCTTCGGCATCCGGATGGCCCGGTTCGCCTTTCAGCAGCACAAACTGCACTACGCCGTCTTTATTCAGATCCCAGTTTGGATTGGCTTTCCAGTGTTTCTCGATCAGCTCGCCCTGCTTGACGCCGGACTCTTTGGAATCGGTGCCAACATAATAGGCTTTTTCGTAGCTGGCCAGGGCCTTAGCGGAAGGCTCTTTGTTGAAGAAAACAATGGGAATGTCGTTGGCTTTGGCTTTGCTGATCACGACCGCGGCGGCCGCCGGGTCGACAAGGTTAATCGCCAGCGCTTTCACCCCTTTTGCTACCATGACGTCAACCTGATCGTTTTGCGTTGACTGGCTGTTCTGCGAATCGTTCATTAACAGCTGAATACCGCTGCTGTTTTTCGCTTCCTTCTCGATATCCTTGCGCACAACGGACATAAAGTTATCGTCATATTTATAGATGGTTACGCCAATGCGGGTATCGGCAGCCTGCGCCGTTGCGCCAAACATCATGCTGGCAACCAGGGCAGTGAGGGTGAATGCCTTCTTCATTGTTCTCTCCGGTTCTGTGTAGGGTCGGTATGCGTGTGCGGCCGGACCGTGTTGTTATTCTGTCCCGGCCAGGCACGGCCATCTTAGTGAAGCAGATGTTAATTAACTGTGAACTTACTCACGGATTGAAAACGGTTACATGGCGGTATCGTTGCGTATAGTGATCGCCGCCACACTTTGGCAGGGCGCGACGGAATGACGGCGCACCAGCGTTGGCATAAAGCAGTGACCGGCCGACTCGTCCAGCAGGCCCGCCGCGCCTTTCAACGCCAGTTCGGTAGCCAGTTTAGCCATGGAAACAATAGGATAGCGGACGGTCGTCAGCTGCGGGTCGGTATAGCGGGAAATGGGGATATCGTCGAAGCCAATCACCGACAGCTGCTGCGGCACCGCAATGCCGTTATCTTTCAGCGCGGTCAGTGCCCCGGCGGCCATGCTGTCGTTATAGGCGAACACGGCGCTGAGGTGGAGATTACGCCCCAGCAGCTCCACCATCGCCGCCTCTCCGCCCTGCATATCCGGCTCGGCGCTGGCGATCCAGCTTTCGGCAGGCTGGGTAGCCTGCTCGGCCAGCGCCTGCCGCCAGCCCGCGCGTCGCTGGTCTGTATCTTCGATAGTATGGCTCGACCCCAGATAACCGATGCGCCGGTGGCCCTGCTGTTGCAACATGCGCATCGCCATCAGCGCGCCGCTGACGTTGTCCAGGCAGACGCAGCGGTGCGCGTAGCCCGGCACGACGCGGTTGATCAGCACCATGCCGGGCACCTGATCCATCAGCGAGGCCAGCTCGTCGTCTGCCAGGGCTTTGGCATGAACGATCAGCGCGCCGCAACGCTGACGGATCAGCACCTCGATAGCGTGCCGCTCTTTGTCCGCCTGATGATAGGAGTTGTTGATAAGTACGTGTTTTTGCATACGCTGCGCGACGGTATCCACCGCTTTGACCAGCGCGCCGAAGAAGGGATCGGAGACGTCCATCACCACCACGCCGATGGTATCGCTGACCTGGGAAGCCAGCGCCTGCGCGTTGGCGTTGGGTCGGTAGCCCAGCTGGCCGACGATGCCCAGCACTTTTTCCCGCGTTTCCTGTGTGACCGCCGCGCTGTGGTTAAGCACGCGTGAAACCGTCGCCACCGACACGCCAGCCTCACGGGCTACATCGCGAATGGTGATCATGGCTGACTGCCTGTGGAAGATAAGGTTTGCATAGCCCTCCCGGATGCGTTGTTTGCGGGGCTATTCTGACAAAGGGCAAGGCAAGACTGCGTGAATCAGGTCACACTGATGAAAACGGTTACATCCCTTTCCGTCACATTTGTGACGCTTATCATTTTTGTAACATTACGTCGCGGCTGCTCAGACGGGTGAGCTGACGCCAGCACCATTCGACCGGCCCCTGGCGGAAATAGCGCAGCCAGCACAGCGAAAAGAGGAGATTTACCAGCCAGACCAGCAGCACTACCACCAGCAGCTGCGGCCGATCGAGCCGGTTGAACCAGCCGAAATGGTTAAAAAGCGTGGTGCAAAGCAGCGTTTGCAGTAAATAGTTGCTCAGCGCCATCCGCCCTACGCTGCTGATGGCGCGCGTGAGGGTAAAACGGGCCAGCGTAGGCCAGAAACCAAAGCAAAGCGCGGCATAGCCGATAGCCTGAAGCGGCGCGCTCAGCTCGCGCGGCAGCTGTAAATAGAACGCTGACGGATAAAATGCCCAGCCGCAAGCCCACTGCAGATAAATGCCCGGTATTTCGATGATGGCCGCCAGCAGCAGCAGGATCAGCGCGGTGCGCCGGTAGTGGGTCAGGCTCCAGCGCCCCTGTAGCCAGCCGCTGCGCATCAAGGCGCCGCCAATCAGCATCAGGCCGGCCAGCTGCCAGCCGTACTGCGCCGCCAGCGACAGCAGGCCTGACGAGAGCAGATCGAGACGGTTGCGCACCGCTTCCCAACCGCCGTGGGTTTTCCAGAAGGTTTCATACTGAATATCCGCCGCCCCCGCCAGCCAGGAATTGTTAGGCTGATGGCCCGACAGCAGGCCGAACACCAGCAGCACGCCGCAGCCCACGATATAAAGCATCACGCCGGTATTAAACAGCTGCCGCGTCGAGGAGACGTCGCGGATCATCCGCCAGGCTACCAGCCCAATCAGCCCGTAATCCAGCAGGATGTCCCCTTCCCAGAACAGCAGACAGTGCAGAAAACCGAGCAGCACCAGCCAGCTCAGGCGCGCCTGTAGCCAGCGTTTGCCGCGCGAAAGCAGCAATTGCAAGCCGCCGCCAAACAGCAGCGCAAACAGCGCGAGGAATTTCAGCTGGGCAAAGAAATCGATCAGCGCCCACGTCCAGGCATCGCCCGGCGTAACGCTGCCCTGCCACGCCGGGTTCAGATAGGCGGCGCCCGGCAGACCGAAGGCGTTAATGTTGAGCAGCAGGATCCCCAGAATGGCGATGCCCCGAATAAAATCCAGCGTCTGAATACGAGGCATCGGCAGGCCCTGACTGTGGTGAAGGGTAACGACTACGACGGCGCGCCGTAGCTTAGCTGTGGCGAACGGCGCGCAGAAACTCCTGACGGGTGTTCTGGCTGGATTTGAACAGGCCGCCCAGTGAAGTGGTGGTGGTGGCGCTGGTCGCATCACGAATGCCGCGCGCTTTTACGCAGTAGTGCACCGCGTCGATGGAAACCGCGACGTTATTGGTGCCAAGCAGCGTTTGCAGCGCAACCAGGATCTGCTGGGTCAGCCTTTCCTGTACCTGTGGACGGGAAGAGAAAAACTGCACGATGCGGTTAATCTTCGACAGGCCAATCACTTTATCTTTCGGGATATAGGCTACCGTCGCTTTGCCGTCGATGATCACAAAGTGGTGCTCGCAGGTGCTGGTCAGCGTGATATCCCGCACCGTCACCATTTCGTCCACCTTCATTTTGTTTTCAATCAGGGTGATTTTCGGGAAGTTGGCGTAGTCCAGGCCGGAGAACACCTCATTCACATACATCTTAGCGATGCGGTGCGGCGTTTCCATCAGGCTGTCATCTTCTAAATCAAGATTAAGCAGCTGCATGACTTCGGTCATGTGCCCGGCGATCAGCCGCCTGCGGGTTTCGTCATCCATATCACGCGCAGGCGAGCGTAGGGGTGTTTCCAGTCCACGCGCAAGCAGCGCTTCGTGAACAAGTGTGGCTTCCTGACTTAACGTAGCCATGGCGATCTATTCTCCAGCAGGTGTAACGCCGGTCCCGACGGGACCGGTACAATTTCAGAGGGCGTATTTTGGTACACAACGCGTCGTTAATCCAGCGAATCAAGCTAAACCACCCTGAAACTGTTTCATGCAGCACCGGGATCGCGCCGCCAGACCAGCAGCCCGGCCACCAGCAGTCCCGCGCCCGCGACGTAAAGCGCTGGCTCAAGGCGATGGGTAAAAGTGGTGGAAAGTGCGGAAACCAGCGGCCCGGCCAGCTGGCCGATAGCGTAACCGGTGGTCAGCAGACCCGCCATATACCGGCTATGGCGTGGCGCCATCTCGCGGGCATATTGCAGCGAAAGCGACACCAGGTTAAGAAAGCCAATGCCCATCAGTATTGAACCGACCACCAGCCCGCTCAAACCCGGCACCACGGCGGCGCACAGCACGCCCAGCGCCTGCGCCCACAGGTTAAACGCCAGCCGCGTATTGGATGAACCGATATGCCGCATAACAATGCCCAGCCCGACGCCTAACACCGCCGTGCCGCCAAAAATGGGCCAGACAAACTGCGCAAAAGCGCTGGCAGGGAAACGGGCCGCCGCCATCTGCGACAGAAACGTGGCGGGAATGATGTAGCCAAAGCCGGCCAGGCTGTAGCTCCAGACCAGCTTTTTCAGCCCGCTGGTCAGCACCAGCGGTTCCGGCGTGGTTTCGGGCCGGTGCAGCTCGCCTTTACGCGGCAGGAAACGAAAAATAAGAGAAGCCAGCACCAGCGCCAGCACGCCATAGGCGCACCAGGCCTGCGCGGCGCTGACCTGGCGTGCGTGAAGAAACACGGCCAGCAGCCCGCTCAGAAAGATGCCCATGCCCGGCCCGGCGAAGACGGCGGCGCTTAAGCCGGGACGGCCATATTTATGCAGCTGCTCGTTGCTCCATGCCGCTACCAGCACCATCGCCCAGCCGCTGGCCCAGCCGATCGCAAAGCGCACCACGCCGTGCAGCCAGGCATCGGACACGCAGGCGGAAAGCAGCGTCAGGATCACCGCGCCGCCGATGCCTGCCTTAAGCCTGGCCTCCACGTGCGTGGTCGTCCGCATCGCGTTCCAGGAGCCGCAGAGGTAGCCCAGGTAGTTGAAGGCCGCGACCACCGCCGCGCTGGTCAGCGTCAGCTGATGCTCCGTAATCATCAGCGGCACCTGCGGCGTAAAGGTAAACCGCCCAATGCCCATCGCGACAATCAGCGCAATAAAAGCGCTTAGCGCTACCCGTATTGCCATTTGTTCTCCCTTCCGGCTTTATCCGGCTTGATGAAAGTGTTGCAGTCAGTCTGCATCATGGATAGACTTACAAAAAGTGAATAATACAAACCAACTTGTTTACGAAAAGAGAATAAATGGATCTGACCCAGCTTAAAATGTTCTGCGCGGTAGCGGAGACCGGTTCGCTGGCGCGCGCCGCCGAACAGCTGCATCGCGTGCCGTCCAACCTGACGACCAGGCTGCGCCAGCTGGAGCAGGAAACGGGCATCGATCTTTTTATCCGCGAAAAGCAGCGCCTGCGGCTGTCGCCGATGGGCCATAATTTTTTGTGCTATGCGCAGCGGATCCTGGCGCTCAGCGAGGAAGCGCTGGCAATGACGCACAACGGCGAGCCTGGCGGCATATTTGCGCTGGGATCGATGGAGAGCACCGCCGCTGTCCACCTGCCCTCTTTATTGTCGACCTACCATCAGCGCTATCCTGAGGTCACGCTGTCGCTGGTCACCGGCACCTCGGGTGAAATCATTGAGCAGGTGCGGAAAGGCACGCTGGCCGCCGCGCTGGCCGAAGGCCCGGTCGTGGCCGACGAGCTGAACAGCTGCAAAACCTTTAGCGAGCGCATGGTGCTAATCAGCAACCTGCACCATGCGCCCATTCAGCGCCCTGAAGATGCCGCAGGCGATACGCTGTTCGCCTTCCGTCCCGGCTGCTCTTACCGTCTGCGTTTAGAAAACTGGTTTCGTCAGGCGGGGATTACACCCGGCCCGTTTATGGAGATCCAGTCCTATCACGCCATGCTGGCCTGCGTAGCCAGCGGCGCCGGGCTGGCGATACTGCCGGAATCGGTGCTGGAAAGGATCGCCGCGCCGGGCCAGGTGCAAAAACATGCGCTGCCTGCGGATATCAGCGAGACCACGACTTACCTGGTGTGGCGTCGGGATGCGTTTACCCCCAACGTCAAGGCGCTGAAGTACCTGATTATAGAGCAATCCCCGGACGATGAAATTCAGCCATAATTAAATGGTTTGAGCGGCGTCAGGCCGCTCGCCAGATCCCTGCCAAATGGCAACCTCTACAAGGAATAAACTGATATGCAGATGATTAAAACTCGCGCCGCTGTTGCCTGGGCCGCCGGCGAGCCGCTGTCGATTGAAGAAGTCGACCTGATGCCGCCGCAGAAAGGCGAAGTGCTGGTACGCATCGTCGCGACCGGCGTCTGCCACACCGATGCCTATACCCTTTCAGGAAAAGATCCTGAAGGCGTGTTCCCGGCTATTTTGGGCCACGAAGGCGGCGGTATTGTCGAAGCGGTTGGCGAAGGCGTTACCAGCGTGGCGGTCGGCGATCACGTCATTCCGCTGTACACGCCGGAATGCGGCAAATGTAAGTTCTGCCTCTCCGGCAAAACCAACCTGTGCCAGGCTATCCGCGCCACCCAGGGCAAAGGGCTAATGCCGGACGGCACCACCCGTTTCTTTAAGGACGGCAAGCCGATTTTCCACTATATGGGCACCTCGACCTTCTCTGAGTACACCGTTATCCCGGAAATTTCACTGGCGAAAATCAGTAAAGAAGCGCCGCTGGAAGAAGTTTGCCTGCTGGGCTGCGGCGTCACCACCGGTATGGGCGCGGTGATGAACACGGCCAAGGTAAAGGAAGGCGATACCGTGGCGATCTTCGGTCTGGGCGGCATCGGCCTTTCGGCGATTATCGGCGCGAAGATGGCGAAAGCGGGCCGGATTATCGGTATCGATCTCAATACCAGCAAGTTCGATCTCGCCAGAAAGCTGGGCGCCACCGACCTGGTTAATCCAAAAGATTACGATAAGCCCATTCAGGATGTGATTGTTGAAATGACCGATGGCGGCGTCGATTTCTCCTTTGAGTGCATCGGCAACGTTAACGTGATGCGTTCCGCGCTGGAGTGCTGCCACAAAGGCTGGGGCGAGTCCGTGATTATCGGCGTGGCTGGTGCAGGCGAAGAGATTTCTACCCGCCCGTTCCAGCTGGTGACCGGACGCGTCTGGCGCGGCTCCGCGTTTGGCGGCGTGAAAGGCCGCTCGGAGCTGCCGGGGATCGTCCAGCGCTACCTGGATGGTGAATTCCAGCTGAATGATTTCATCACCCACAATATGCCGCTGGAAGAGATCAACGACGCGTTCGATCTGATGCACGAAGGGAAATCTATCCGTTCCGTGGTGCATTTTTCTAAATAAGGAGACAAGGATGGTATCCACCCTGGAGTTACTGGAAGAACACCGCATGTTTGGCGGCTGGCAGCAGCGCTATCGCCACCAGTCGGCCACGCTGAACTGCTCTATGACCTTCAGCATTTTTTTGCCGGGTCCGAAAGGCGATACCGCCCCGCCGGTGCTCTGGTTTCTGGCCGGGCTGACCTGTAGCGACGAGAATTTCTCGACCAAAGCGGGCGCGCAGCGCGCGGCGGCAGAGCTGGGTCTGGTGCTGGTGATGCCGGATACCAGCCCGCGCGGCGAAGTGGTGCCCAATGACGAAGCCTACGATCTGGGCCAGGGTGCCGGATTCTATCTGAACGCGACCCAGGCGCCGTGGGATGCGCATTTTCGGATGTACGACTACCTGACGGAAGAGCTGCCCGCGCTGATTGCCGGCAACTTTAACGTCAGCGATAAGCAGGCGATTATGGGCCATTCTATGGGCGGTCACGGCGCGCTGATGCTGGCGCTGCGTAATCCGCAGCGCTATGTTTCGGCCTCCGCCTTTGCGCCGATCGTTAATCCAACGCAGGTGCCGTGGGGCGAAAAAGCCTTTACGGCCTATCTGGGCGAGGATCGCGCGCTGTGGGAAGCCTGGGACAGCTGTCTGCTGATGCAGCAGGCGACGCATCCGCTGCCGATGCTGCTGGATCAGGGCGACAGCGATCAGTTCCTCGCCGATCAGCTGCGCCCGGAACGGCTGGAAGCGGTGGCCAGCGAGAAAAACTATCCGCTGACCGTGCGCATTCAGCCCGGTTACGATCACAGCTACTACTTTATCGCCAGCTTCGTGGAAGATCATCTGCGCTTCCATGCCCGCTATTTGCTGGCGTAACCCTTCAGGGCCGGGATCTTCCCGGCCTTTTTTTTCTTGCGCTCCCCTCAGGATCCGCCCTGCAATAGCAATACATCCTCCTGTCGGCATGGCCATAACCACTTGTAGTGAAGCCGTAATGGTTATTATAATAATGGTTACTATATGGAGCGGAGGCCAGGGAAATGGCGATTTATATCCATAAGCGCCTGGACAAGATGTTTGCAAAAGCTGGCATTGCAGATGCCGACCTTTGTCTGGCCGCAAGGGAGGTTGAGTGCGGCAACTATGAGGCAGATTTGGGCGGGGGCGTTAAAAAAAAGCGGATTGCTTTGAATGCAGGCAAACGCGGCGGCGCCCGCACAGTGGTATTTTTTAAAAAAGATAGCAATCTGTTTTTTTATGATGGCTGGCTGAAAGACGGTTCGAAAAAAGCGGCAAAAGAGATTGGCGAGGATGAGCTGGAGATTTATAAGAAGCTCGCCAGAGCCTATTTTAAAGCGGATAAAAACATGCTGGATCGACTGAAAGCAAGCGGGACGTTCAGAGAGGTAAAACAATGAAAACGAAACCGGCCGAGTTACATGAGATGCTTGACGATGCTAAAGAGCTACAGGCGCTGGGGCTAATGAGCAATAACGATGTGCAGGAAATCGCTGCCCGCGTCAGCCTGCGTGAGTTTCGTCAACGTATTGCCGCAGTCCGCACCATGTCCGCCAGCGAAATCAAAGCAGTTCGCGCCCGCTGGGGACTGACCCAGGCCACGCTGGCCTATACGTTGGGCATGACGGTAGACAGCGTTTCCAAATGGGAGCGTGGCGAGATTACCCCAAGCGGCCCGGTTCTGCGCATACTGAACACGCTGGCGGTAAAAGGCCCGGATGTTTTCGCTATCTGAGCACAAACGCAGGGTAAAAATCTGAGCGTCAGGGAATTAACAATGATGCGCCAGACAGAGAGGGAAGCAATGCACAAGAGAGCCGGCAAGAAACCGACTCGTCCATTCAGGAAACCGGCTCGCTGACCAGGCCATCAATCAGCACCTGCGGCGTCCCCTGCGAGCAGCGCTCAATACGGCCGCGCACGCCGTATACCTTCGCCAGGCTTTCCGGCGTAATCACCTCTTCCGGCAGACCGTCAGCGATCAGGCCGCCGTTTTGCAGCATCAGCACGTGCTGACCGTGACGCAGAGCGATATTGATATCGTGCACCACGACTACGGTAACGATATTCCGCTTGCTGGTTTCCCGGCGCACTAAATCCATGACGTGGAACTGATAGTTAAGATCCAGCGCGCTTAGCGGCTCGTCCAGCAGCAGCAGCTCCGGGCGACGGATCAGCGACTGCGCCAGGCCAACCAGCTGCTTCTGGCCGCCGGAAAGCTGATCGAGGTAGCTCAGCGCCAGATGCGCGATGCCCAGCCTTTCCAGCAGCGCCATCACTTCCGCCTCGCTCGTCGCGCTACCGCGTGCGCCGGAAGCGCGCTGGGCGACAATAATGGATTCAAGCACGTGCAGATGCACGCCAGCGGGCAGCGACTGCGGCAGGTACACCACTTTTTCCGCCCGGCGGGCAAACGGCTGGCTCAGCAGCTCCGTGCCGTTCAGCCACAGCTCGCCCTGCGCCTGATTCAGTCCGGCAATCGAGCGCAGCAGCGTGGATTTTCCGCAGCCGTTCGGCCCCAGCAGCACGGTGATTTTGCCTCGCGGCAGCAGCGGCACGTTCAGGTTGCTGATAATCTTGCGTTTAGGATAACCGGCGTGAAAGCCTTTAATAGCTAAACCGTCCATCAGACGCTCCCCCGATGACGCAGAATAATGCTCAGGAAGAACGGCACGCCGACCAGAGAAGTGACGATGCCGACCGGGATAATCACGCCGGGCACCAGGTTTTTCGACACCACCGACGCCATTGACAGCACCAGCGCGCCGGTCAGCGCGCTGGCTGGCAGGTAAAAACGGTGATCCTCGCCAAAGATCAGGCGAGCGATATGCGGCGCCACCAGGCCGATAAACCCGATTGGGCCGACAAAAGCCACCGCCAGCGCGGAAAGCACGCTGATGCGCAGCAGCGTGCCCAGACGCAGGCGGCGCACGTCAATACCAAAACTGACGGCGCGATCTTCGCCCAGGCGCAGCGCGGTGAGCTTCCAGGCGCTCATCATGGAGAACGGCAGAACCAGCAGCAGCGCCAGCGTCAGCACGCCCAGTTTCTCCCAGGAGGCGCGCGCCAGGCTGCCCATCGTCCAGAACACCAGGCCCTGCAACGTATCTTCGCTGGCGATAAACTGCATCATGGATACCAGCGCGTTAAAGGTAAACACCAGCGCGATGCCGAACAGCACCACGCCGGAAGTCGCCACGCGCGTCCAGCGGGTAACGCCGTCCAGCATCAGCGCGGCCAGCAGCGCAAAAATAAAGGCGTTAGCTGAGATAAACCACTGATCCGGGATACCGGGCAAACCGATGCCCAGCACGATAGCCAGCGCGGCGCCAAAGGCGGCGGCGGAAGAGACGCCCAGCGTAAACGGACTGGCCAGCGGGTTATTCAGGATAGTCTGCATTTCCGCCCCGGCCAGCCCCAGCGCCAGCCCGACCACCACTGCCATCAGCGCGTAAGGTAAACGAATATCCCAGACGATAACGCGCGAACCGGCATCCACGCTCTGCGGCGACAGCAGCGTTTGCCACAGCGTCTCCAGCGACAGGCCCGACGGGCCTAAAGTAAAGTCGAACAGCAGCGAAGCGAGGATAGCCAACACCAGCACGCCCATAAAAAACAGGCGGCGGCGCAGCAGATGATGATAACGATCCATCGCGCCTTCGTGCTGTTGGACGCTGGCGTAGCGGTCGGTGTTGTGGGTCACGCTCATGGTTTCTACCTGTCATGGAGTTCGCACCAGGCCGGCTGCAAACCCTGAAAATTAGCAAAGCGGAAAACGTACGGCGCTAACAATAAAGGAAATGATAATAGTTATCAATCCTATATGTAACAGAGTATGTCAAAGAAAAAGGCGCGGAAACCGCGCCTTCACCCTTATTTAAATTTGGGGAACTGCATTTCGCTGTATTTCACAAAGCGCGTGCGCTTCGTCAGCTTGTAGCCGAACCAGATAATCAGGAACAGCGGGATGCCGATATAGGTTGCCGCCGCGCCGTACCAGTCGATGCGATCCGCCAGGAACGCCTGGTAGTTTTGCCCCAGGGTGATGATCAGGCAGAGCACGAAAGCGAAGATCGGCCCCAGCGGGAAGAACTTAGAGCGGTACGGCAGATCGTTGATATCGTAGCCCTGCGAGACAAAGCCGCGACGGAAACGGTAATGGCTGATGGCTATCCCCAGCCAGGCGATAAAACCGGTCATGCCGGAAGTATTCAGCAGCCAGAGATAGACCGTCTGGTTGCCGAACATTGAGGTCAGGAAACAGAGCGCGGCAACCACGGTGGTGGCATACAGCGCATTGCGCGGCACGCCGCCTTTTGACAGCTTGCCAAACATACGCGGCGCTTTGCCTTCGCGCGCCAGCGTAAACAGCATACGGGTCGACGCATACATGCCGGAGTTGCCCGCTGACAGAATAGCGGTGAGGATCACGGCATTCATGATCGCCGCCGCTGAAAGCAGCCCGGCATGTTTAAACACCAGCGTGAACGGGCTGACGCTGATGTCTTTCACATCGTTACGCAGCAGGCTTGGGTCGGTGTAAGGGATAATCAGGCTGATCACCAGGATCGCCAGGATATAAAACAGCAGGATGCGCCAGAAGACCTGACGAACCGAGCGCGGAATATTTTTGGCCGGATCTTCCGATTCGCCTGCGGCGATACCAATCAGTTCCGTTCCCTGGAAGGAGAAGCCGGCAATCATCGCCACGCCGATCATGGCGGAAAAGCCGCCGGAGAAAGGCGCATCGCCGATCTGCCAGTTACCCCAGCCCGCGACCGGCTGGTCGCCGCGCAGAATGCCGAGGATCATCATCACGCCCACTACGATAAAAATCACTACCGTGACCACTTTGATCAGGGAGAACCAGTATTCTGCCTCACCAAAGCCCTTTACCGAGATGTAGTTGAGCAGGAAGATAACGCTCAGAAAGAGTACGCTCCAGATCCAGCCGGGCGTATCGGGGAACCAGTAGGTCATCACCAGCTGCGCGGCAACCAGTTCAATCGCCACGGTCACGGCCCAGTTGTACCAGTAGTTCCAGCCCAGCGCAAAGCCGAAGCCTTCTTCAACGAAGTTGGAGCCGTAGGTAGAAAAGGAGCCGGATACCGGCATAAAGGCGGCCAGTTCGCCGAGGCTGGTCATCAGGAAATAGACCATCAGGCCGATCAGGGCATAGGAAAGCAGCGCGCCGCCGGGGCCAGCCTGGGAGATAGTCGCGCCGGAAGCGACAAACAGGCCGGTGCCTATGGAACCGCCGATGGCGATCATCGTCAAATGACGCGCCTTTAGTTTGCGCTGTAATTCAGGCTGTTGTGTTGTTTTTGTGTCATGATCCATTGGTAAATGCTGTGCTCTGGCTAAAATGAGGCGCGATTGTAACAAACTCCTTCGTCAGAAGAAGTCATTCCGCGACGTTATAAGATAGCTTCATGATCTGCGGCGAATTATTAGCGCCTGATTAAGCCCCGTTTTTCTGACTGCTCCGCTTTATTCCGCGCAGTAGCTTAGAAAACGCAGCAGCGCCTTCGAGAGATGCTTCTGCCGATGATGAATACGGTACAGCGTGCGTTTGAGTTTGGGCAGCGGGATCGGCACTTCTTTTAACGTGCCTGCCGCCAGCTGTTCCGCAATAACCCGCCGCGACAGACAGCTGATGCCCATCCCGTGGCGCACGGCATGCTTGATTGCCTCTGAGTTGCCCAGCTCCAGCGCCAGGCTAAACTGCGGCAGATGCGAAAGCAGCAGATAATCGACGATTTCGCGCGTGCCGGAGCCGTGTTCGCGCAGGATCCACGACGCGGCCGCCAGGCTTTCCAGCGTCACCGGCTGACGCAGAATAGCCGCGTCGGCGGCGGCAAAAACCACCAGCTCATCTTCCAGCCAGGGTTCGCCAACCAGCTCGCTGACGTGGCACGGCCCTTCGATAAAACCCACATCGACGCGAAAATCAGCCACGGCGTTAATCACATCCTGGCTGTTGCCCACGCTCAGCTCCAGCGGCAGCTCGGGAAAGTCGCGCCGCCAGCCGGCAATCATGCCCGGCAACAGATAGTTACCAATGGTGCTGCTGGCGTAAACCCGCAGCGCGCCGTTATCTTCGCGAAACAGCTGTTCGATTTCAGTGGTTTGCTCCAGCAGCGCCACCGCCCGTGGATAAAGCAGGCGGCCGTGCTCGTTAACCACCAGCCGTTTTCCGACCCTGTCGAACAGCTGAACGCCCAGCTGATTTTCCAGATCCGCCAGCGCCGCGCTGACCGCCGACTGCGACAGCGACAGCACCTGCGAGGCCTGAGTTGTCGAGCCGCTTTTCAGCACCTCAGCAAAGACCTCAAGCTGCCTTAATGTGATATGCATTGTTCTTCCTTACTGACTCCATGTCTTCACCAGCCAGATAATCATCGCCAGCCATACCAGCAGCACTATCGCCAGCCAGCCGCCAAGCTTCTTTTTCCTGTGGGCCTGCCGGGCGGTTCGCTGTTGGCTGGCGGCCCTGACCTCCGCCGGCAGCAGGCGCAGCAGCAGCATCATGCCCGACGGCACGATAATAGCGTCGTCCAGTAGCCCAACAAAGGGAATAACGTCGGGAATAAAATCAACGGGGCTTAGCGCATAAACCGCCAGCAGCACGGCCATGCCCTTTTGCCACAGTGGCGTACGCGGATCGCGGCAGGCATACCACAGCGTGACGCCATCTTTTCTGATTACGCTTACCCATCTTGTTAATCGCCTGAACATCCCCGCCCTCTCATATCACTTATTCTGGTTAATTATAAATATATAATCAATTTCTCTTTTAAGCCAGCCTGCGCCATGCTGCGTCTGTCTACTAAGGAGGCTGATATGGCTGAACTGGCATTTCCTTCTTCTCGTCCGCTGCGCTATGGCGCAGGCCTCGGGCTGGCAATGCTGCTGGCCGCTGCTGCCCTTCAGGCTGGCAACCTGCCCGTGTTGAAAACGGCCGGGCTGGGCACCTTAACGCTGGCGATGCTGTTGGGGATCGTAGCAGGCAATACGGTTTATGGCCGCCTGGCTGCGCGCTGCGGCACAGGCGTACACTTTGCCAAACAGCAGCTGCTGCGGCTTGGCATCATGCTGTACGGTTTTCGGCTGACCTTTCAGCAACTTGCCGATATCGGCTTAAGCGGCGTGCTGACCGATCTGCTGCTGCTGACCTCCACTTTTCTGCTGGCCTGCTGGCTGGGCCGTCGCGTGCTGCATCTGGATCGCGATACCGCCTGGCTGATTGGCGCGGGCAGCAGCATTTGCGGCGCGGCGGCGATTATGGCGACGGAGCCGGTAATTAAAGCGGAGCCGCAAAAAGTGGCGGTAGCGGTGGCTACCGTGGTGCTGTTCGGCACGCTCGGCATCTTTCTTTATCCACTGCTATGGCATGAGCTGGCCGCTCTGCTGCCGGGCCTGACGCCGACACAATGGGGGATCTTTACCGGCTCTACGCTGCATGAAGTGGCACAGGTAGTGGCGGCCGGGCACGCCGTGAGCGCGGAAACGGAGAACGCGGCGGTCATTACTAAAATGCTGCGCGTGATGATGCTGGCGCCCTTCCTGCTGCTGCTCAGCCGTTTCGTGCGTGCCGACGACAGCGGCGGCGGCGAAGTAAGCTTTCCCTGGTTCGCGCTGGGTTTTATCGGCGTGGCGCTGTTTAACTCGCTGCATCTGCTGCCGCCGTCGCTGGTTAGCGGCCTGAACGAGCTGGACAATTTTTTACTGGCCGTGGCAATGGCGGCGCTGGGATTAACCACGCAGTTCAGCCTGTTGAAAAAGGCGGGACTAAGGCCTTTACTGCTGGGCCTGCTGTTATTCGTCTGGCTGCTGCTGGGCGGCGGCGCGATAAACCTGGCTATCCAGCATTTGCTGGCATAAATCCGCGCCGTTTCCGGTTATCATGGCCCGCTTTACAGTAAAACCAACAGGAGAGCAGGCATGAAATATATCGGCGCCCACGTCAGCGCATCCGGCGGCGTGGATCAGGCGGTGCTTCGCGCCCATGAAATCGAGGCGACGGCCTTTGCGCTTTTCACTAAAAATCAGCGTCAGTGGCGCGCGGCCCCGCTGAGCAAAGAGGTGATTGCCGCTTTCCGCAACGCCTGCGAAAAATATCACTACAGCGCCGCCCAGATCCTGCCGCACGACAGCTTTTTAATTAACCTGGGTCATCCACAGGAAGAGGCGCTGGAGAAGTCCCGCCTCGCCTTTATCGACGAACTACAGCGCTGCGAGCAGCTGGGCCTGACGCTGTTGAACTTCCATCCCGGCAGCCATTTGCAGCAGATTGACGAGGACGCCTGCCTGAAGCGCATCGCCGAATCGGTTAACGTCGCGCTGGATAAAACCCAGGGCGTCACCGCCGTGATTGAAAATACCGCCGGTCAGGGCAGCAATCTGGGCTTCCGCTTTGAGCACCTGGCAGCCATTATCGACGGCGTAGAGGATAAGTCGCGCATCGGCGTCTGTATTGACACCTGCCACGCCTTTGCGGGCGGTTACGATCTGCGTACTGAAGAAGATTGCGTGAAAACCTTTGAGGAGTTTGGTCGCGTGGTGGGCTTTGAGTATCTGCGCGGGATGCATCTTAACGATGCCAAAAGCGCGTTTGCCAGCCGCGTTGACCGTCATCACAGCCTGGGCGAAGGTAATATTGGCAAAACGGTGTTCAGCTGGCTGATGAAGGACGCTCGCTTCGACGGTATTCCGCTGATCCTGGAAACCGTCAATCCTGATATCTGGAAAGATGAAATCGCCTGGCTCAAGTCGCAGCAGGTCTGATCTATAGACGTAAAAAAAGCCAAATGCCTGCCATCATACAGTCTGTTGCATTGATGTCAGGCTATTTTTGTACCCTCTATAAAGGGAAAGACCGTAAGCGCGGCTATTATAAAAGCCTTGAGCTGAGTCAAGGCTTTTAAATTAATTGATGCTATTTATTATTTCTAAAAATATGCCTGTAACACCAGGATACGACTGTACCGGCTCCAAGCATACTAAGGACAACAACCAGCAAGCGGGATAGTAAATAGGGAGCAGGATACCAGTTGGGGTTTGTGATACCGGCGCCCGCTAACAATGAACTGGTTATGAAAACCCCTAAGATAATTGCGACGCAATATCCTGTTTTATAAATAGACATATTTATTACTCCTACCAGCTACATTCCGATCCGCCAGAGCAATTATTATTACTACCTGTACCTCCTCCTCCACCATTGCCGTTAGGGCGCCAGCATCCACCAGTGAAACTGCCGGCAACGGCACCGACGGCCACTGTGGCAGGCGTTCTACCCAGCGCCCCTAATGTAGCCCCGCCCAAAATATTTTCAACACAGGAATCAGGAACACCGTTAATATACGAATAATGCATTATACCATTGTAATTGTTCCTGCTGGCCGATGAACTATGACTTTTACTTCCTGAGTTTCCTTCATAATTGCTGTTAGCATTGCCGCCAGAGATTTCGCCCCATAATTCAGAGCTTATTTCCCGAATAGTCATAAGAGACTCCTTGCAATTTTAGTCTGAAATAGATTTCCTTTTACTTCGTAACAAGGCAATGTTGGTTTACTCTTATGTCAGGACTTTGTCAAGTAACGCAAGATTGTGCCAATAACAGATTAAATAACCTTGTTAATTATAAATATTATCAATTTTTAATTAGGTATTTTAAAGTGATTACAGGAACATACTAATAAAACAGACAAATTATTTTGAAGCCAGTCACAATTATTTTATTCACGGCTATTGTCAACGTAAATGAGCCTGAACTGTTACGGCGATCTGGCACATCTGCCGCAGGACTAAATTTGGGGGTAAATTATCCCTTCTTTCACCTGCTCAAACGGCACGTCGCCCGCAAGCTCGACACTTTACGTGCTGATATTTTCGACTCTGATACGTTCACATTTTATGCGTTCAAGAGCGCCTGAAAAAGGTGGCTCTATAGCTTTGCCTGAGCGTTTACCAACAATGACCTGACTGCATCCCAGCTCTACCATGCCTGCTGCGAATTGTTCACTAACAGCCTTATCTGCCTGAAGAAACCGACTGATCTATCGATGTAAAAAAAGCGCGGTCGCCCGCGCTTTTTACGATGCCCGCCTGGATCAGGCTTTAGCCATTTCCGCTTCCGGGCGCTTCAGCACCGCGTAAGAGAGTCCGGCAACCAGCGTGCCGACGATAATCGCTATCAGATAGCCCAGCACCGGCGTAATAGCGCCAGGGATCAGCAGCACAAACAGCCCGCCGTGCGGCGCCATCAGCTTCGCGCCTACCCACATAGAGATAGCGCCGGTCAGCGCGCCGCCAACGATACAGCATGGCAGAACGCGCATCGGGTCACGCGCCGCAAACGGAATAGCGCCTTCGGAAATAAAGCACAGGCCCAGCACCAGCGCCGCTTTGCCGCCTTCCTGCTGGCCTTTGTTGAATTTCCGGCGCGCCACCAGCGTAGCGACGCCCATCGCCAACGGAGGCACCATGCCGCCCGCCATAATGGCCGCCATCGGCGCATAGGTTTGCGAACTGAGCAGGCCGACGCCAAACGCATAGGCCACTTTGTTCACCGGGCCGCCCATATCGGTACACATCATGCCGCCCAGTACCGCACCCAGCAGAACCGCGTTACCCGTGCCCATATTGCTCAGCCAGTGGGTCAGCCCCGCCATAATCTGGGCAACCGGGCCGCCAACCACATAAATCATCAGCAGGCCGGTGATCAGACTGGCGACCAGCGGAATAATCAGGATCGGTTTTAACGCCTCCATACTCTGCGGAAGCTTAAGCTTAGCGCTGATAAACTTCGCGGCGTAACCGGCAATAAAACCGGCAATAATGCCGCCAAGGAAACCGGCGTTGATGGTGCTGGCCAGCCAGCCGCCAATCAGGCCAGGCGTCAGACCAGGACGATCGGCAATTGAGAAGGCGATAAAGCCCGCCAGCACCGGCACCATCAGTTTGAAGGCGCTGCCGCCGCCGATTTCCATCAGCGCCGCCGCCAGCGTGCCCTGCTCTTTAAACGCGGTAATGCCGAAGGCGAAAGAGAGCGCGATGCTCAGGCCGCCTGCCACCACCATCGGCAGCATATAGGAAACGCCGGTCAGCAGATGACGATAGGCGCCTGCGCCCTCTTTTTTCTCGCCCTGCGCCGCTGGCTGGCCGCCGCCCTGCGGCTGATAAGGTTTGGCCTGCGCCAGCGCCTTATCAAACTCCTGTGCGGTTTTCTTCAGCGCCAGGCCGGTCGAGGTGCGATACATCGGCTTACCGGCAAACTTAGCCAGATCGACTTCAATATCCGCCGCCACGATAACCAGGTCAGCCTGGGCCACTTCTTCCGGCGTAATGGCATTGCCCGCGCCTACGGAGCCGCGCGTTTCGACTTTCACCCACCAGCCGCGTTTTTTCGCTTCGGCGTCAATGGCTTCGGCCGCCATAAAGGTGTGCGCCACGCCGGTTGGACAGGCGGTAATGGCGACGATGCGTTTTGGCCCGCTGGCAACCGCGTCGGCCGTGTTCACCGCGGCAGGTTTAGCTACGGCGGCAGGCGCCTGCCAGGCTTTCGCCTCGGTTTGCGCGCGGGCCAGCTCTGCTTCCGGCTGGCGCAGCAGCTGCTCCGCCGTGGTCTGATAAACGGTTTTACCCGTCAGGTCGATGTTGGCGGGCAGCGTGTCGCCCACCAGGATCACCTGGTCCGCTTCGGCCAGATTTTCCGTTAGCGTCAGCCCTTTTGCGGCCGCGCTCGCTCTGGTGATATTTTTTGCCAGATGACCGGTAGCCAGTCCCAGCGAAGGATCAAGTATCAGCAGCGTTTTCATTATGCCTCTCCTGCTGTCAGTTAAAAGGTTTCAGGTCGACGCGCGCCATCATCGCGGCCAACTGGGTACGATCGCTTACGCCCACATTGCTCTGGCTTACGGCCAGGGCTGCTACGGCGGTAGCCAGGCGTAGGGTATGCTCGCTGGATTCGCGCATCAGCAGGCCGTAAATCAGCCCGCCCACCATTGAATCCCCGGCCCCCACGGTACTCACCACCTCACAGGCCGGCGGTTTGGCGATCCATTCGCCTGAAGCGTTAACCCACAGCGCGCCTTCTGCGCCCAGCGAAATCACTACGTGGGCGATCCCCTGTTCACGCAGCGCATGCGCCGCCTCAATCACATCCTGCAGGGTCGGCAGCTTGCGCCCGGCCCAGATTTCCAGCTCGCGACGGTTTGGCTTAACCAGCCAGGGCGCGGCTTTCAGGCCCGCCACCAGCGCTTCGCGGCTGCTGTCGAAAATAATGCACGGGCAGTGCGTGCGCAGCGCGATCATCCACTCCGTAAAGGCATCGGGATTGACGCCTGCGGGCAGACTGCCGCTGACGCAGACCATATCGAACTGGCCCAGCCACGTCAGAGAATCCGTGGTGAAGCGCTCCCAGTCCTGCGGGGTGACGTCAAAACCGGAAAAGTTAAGATCGGTGACCTCGCCATCTTTTTCAGTCAGCTTAACGTTGATGCGGGTCCGGCCTTCGACCACCTGAAAACGGTTAGCAATGCCCAGATCGCTGAACAAATGCTGAAAGCCATCCTGATTCTCTTTGCCCAGGAAGCCGCCAACGGTGACATCGATGCCCAAATCTTTCAGCACTTTGGCAACGTTGATGCCTTTCCCGGCGGCGTGCAGGCCGGTGGTTTTCACCAGGTTGACTTCGCCGCGCTCGATTTCCGGCGTATAGCCCACCAGATCGTAAGCGGGATTCAGCGTGATGGTTGCTACGCGTCTGCTCATGCCGCCCCCTCGCCTAAACCAGCGCTGATAGCCTCGCCGATCGCATCCAGCGCCGCGCGGGCATCTTCGCCGCTGGCGGTGAAGCGCAGGCGGTGACCTTTTTTCACGCCCAGCGCCACTACTTTCATCAGGCTGCGGCCGTTAGCCGGCTTGCCGCTGCCGTCAAGGTTGGTCACCGTGACGTCGCAGTTGAATTTTTTAATGACGCTGACCAGCGCCGTGCCCGGACGGGCATGCAGGCCGTGCTCGTTGCGGATAGTAAACTCTTCCGTCAGCGTATCGGCCTGTTCGGAGACTTCGCTGGTCAGCAGCGCCAGGATCCCTGCGGCATCGGCGCTCAGCAGGCGATCCGCTTTTTGCTTAATCAGCAGATCGCTTAGATAGTTCAGCACGTTCAGCGGCTGCTCGTCGGCTACGGCAACCGTCACCAGCAGCGCGGCTTTTTCGCCGTCTACTTCAAAGGGTGTCGCGCTACGGCTTACGGCGACGGCGCTGCCCAGGTTGCCTTCGGTGCTGTCGCTCAGCCAGACGCCCTGCCCTAAATTCAGCGGACGCGAAGCGATAACGCGGCTGACAAAGCTCGCATCAACCGCGCCGGCCTGCTGTAGGCGACCGGCGTTCAGCGCCTGGAGCGTCATCAGATCGGTGGCCGCCACGTCAACTGTGATCAGCGAGGTGTCGAATTTAAATTCCGTTCCCTGCTTTTCCCCCATCAGCAAACCGCGCAGCGTTTCTGCGGAGTCCGTGGTTTTCAGCTGTTCCGCCACGCTGTCATCGCTCAGCACGTGCGTCAGCTGACGCAGCAGCGCCAGATGCTCGTCCGATTTAGCGGCGATGCCGATCACCACATAGGCGGTCTGGTCTGCGCCCCAGGCGATGCCCTGCGGAAACTGATAAACCTGCACGCCGGTTTTCAACACCAGATCGCGCGTGTCGGTCGTGCCATGGGGAATAGCGATGCCGTTACCCAGATAGGTCGAGGTTTGCTGCTCGCGGGCCAGCATACCGTTAACATATCCTTCACCCACGTTGCCGGCTGAGGTTAAAGCGGCTGCCACCTGTCGGATGGCCTCTTCTTTATCTCCGGCCCTGGCACCGGGATGGATTGCATTCAGTTCAAGCTGGAACATAGTTCTCCTCACTGCTTCATTGAATCGTTTCAGCTGGCGGACGGAAAAATAAGCTTTCAGGCCGCTAACTGCCTGTGCAGACGACGCTGAAACGTTTCAATGATTTTGGCCCCGTTCCTGCGTTTATGGCAAGTTTTACTGCCAACGGCATAGCAGATTTTTGAAGCGACGCACACTTCAAATTTTCTTTTTGGGAAAAAGGTCTCATCGGCCGATGGATGGCTGATGCCTTACTTTTAGCCAACAGGCAATTAACACCAGGCGGTCTGTTTTTCCAGATCCAGTAGCCAGACCATCGCCTCTTCCCGACTGTTACGGCACATTTCAGCATCGGGTTTCAGGCTGCCGCAGACCGACGGCCGCAGCGGCGAGGTAAAGATTTTGCAGCGCTGCTGTTCATCCAGCTGAACGCAGGGCGTGTTGGCCGGTTTGCCGTCGGGCATTCCGGGGATCGGTGTGGAAATAGACGGCGCGGTACAGCAGGCGCCGCAGGAAGCTCGACATTGCATTGGTTATCCCCTTTAAGAGACGCGACAATAGCAGGCGCGCAGTGGGAATACTATGGTCGCCATCCCCGCTTTTCTTCCTCGTTCAGCACTTGCCTGAAGCCGTCAGCAAGAGTAATTTGTCGCGAACATTTTCATTGCCCCTTTCATCGAGATAACACAATGCCAAGAGCAAACGAAATCAAAAAAGGCATGGCCGTCAGCCATAACGGTAAGCTGCTGTTAGTCAAAGATATTGATGTCCAAAGCCCCAGCGCGCGCGGGGCTTCTACCCTTTATAAAATGCGTTTTACCGATATTCGTACCGGCATGAAAGTCGAGGAGCGCTTCAAGGGTGACGACATCCTGGAAGCGATCTCGCTGAGCCGTCGTCAGGTTACCTTCTCTTACGTAGACGGTGACGAATACGTCTTTATGGATGACGAGGACTACACGCCTTACGTCTTCAAAAAAGATCAGATCGAAGAAGAGCTGCTGTTTATCCCGGAAGGCGGCATTCCGGGCATTCAGGTGCTGACGATGGACGGGCAAATTCTGGCGCTTGAGCTGCCGCAAACGCTGGATATGGAAATTATCGAAACCACGCCGGGCATTAAAGGCGCTTCCGCCAGCGCGCGTACCAAGCCTGCCACCATGAGCACCGGCCTGGTGATCCAGGTGCCGGAATACCTCAGCAGCGGCGAGCGCATCCGCATCCATATTGCCGAACGCCGCTATATGGGCCGCGCAGACTAATAAAAAGGTATTCGCGCCTGCCCTTATGGGCCACGCAGAATAATAATAACGGCAAGCGCGCCAGTTCTCATAGGCCGCGCAGACTAATAAAACGGCGAGCGCGCCACGCCTCGCCGTTATTGTTATATTATTACACTACTACCGATAGTTAACGATCAGTATGCCCTGTCGTCGCGCCTGGTCCAGCCATTCAACGTCGATACGGGCGATGCCGGATGGCAGCGTACCGTTGGCCTGTAGCGAGATCGGCGATACTTTTAGCTGGCCGTCGCGATAACAGGTAGCGCTGATTTGATTCTGTTCCTGTTGCACAGCGCAACCCGGCTCCGTGATCGCTCCGGAAAAAGTGATAACGCCGGTGCCTGCGGCTACCGTCGCCAGCGCGCTACCTGCCGGAACCATCAAAAAAAGGGCCAGCGAAAAGTTAAGTTTGCTCATACTTACCTCATTTATTAGCGTCTCTTAATTAACATAGTCGGCAATACGCTTTCCGAAAGCCGATAAGCACAACCGGCCACAACTCAAGGAGAAAATAATGACTCGCGTAAACCTGATTACCGGTTTTCTGGGCAGCGGCAAAACCACTACGCTGCTGCATCTGCTGGCGCAGAAACCACAGGGAGAAAAGTGGGCGGTGCTGGTTAATGAGTTCGGCGAGGTAGGTATAGACGGCGCGCTGCTGGCGGAAAGCGGCGCGGTGCTAAAAGAGATCCCTGGCGGCTGCATGTGCTGCGTTAACGGCCTGCCGATGCAGGTGGGCCTGAATATGCTGCTGAAGCAAACCAGGCCCGACCGTCTGCTGATTGAGCCGACCGGCCTTGGTCACCCTAAACAGATCCTCGACCTGCTGTCTGCGGAGGTTTATCAGCCCTGGCTGACGCTGGATGCCACGCTCTGCCTGCTCGATCCACGTCAGCTAGGCGATGCCCGCATTACGGCTAATGAAAACTTCCGCGATCAGCTCGCCGCCGCCGATATTATCGTGGCCAATAAAGAGGATCGCTGGGATGAGGCCACGCTGGCAGCGCTGCAAGACTGGCGCGCGCAGGACGCTTTACAGCGCCCCATTATTCCCGCGCGTTTCGGCCAGATCGCAGGCGAACTGCTGACGCGTCCACGTTTGAATCAGCAGCCGCTGCCGCAGGCGGCACACCATCATGCCAGGCCCGCTTCGCGACTGGCGGCGCTGGCGCCCGTGCAGAATACGCGCTGGCGGCGTTCGCTGAATCAGGGCCAGGGCTACTATTCCTGCGGCTGGGTGTTTGATGCAGAAACCGTGTTCGATACGGTTGGCGTGTTGGAGTGGGCGCGGCTCGCTCCGGTTAGCCGGGTAAAAGGCGTGGTGCGCATTCAGGAAGGCCTGCTGAGCGTGAATCGTCAGGGCGAGGATCTTAATATCGAAACGCGTCAGGCTGCGCCGCCAGACAGCCGGATCGAAATTATTCATGAAGAAGAAGCCGACTGGAACAGCCTCCAGGCATCTTTGTTGAAACTTCGTTTAACTGCTGTTGTATAATGTACGCCGTCACTTCTTCTTAACTTAATCTTAATAAAATGCGTGCTAATCAACTGATCACTATCCTGGTGCTTAACGCGCTGGGACTGGCGCTCTTTTTTTCCTGGTATTTGCCGGAAAACCACGGCGCCTGGTTTACGCTCGATAAAAGCCTTTTTTATTGGTTTAACGAGCGGCTGGTAACCAATAAAGCGCTGTTATGGCTGGTGGCTATTACCAACTTTCGCCCTTTTGACGCGGTGTCGCTGCTGGCGATGGGCGCGCTTTATTACAGTTTCTGGCGGCGTGAAACGCCCCAGGGGCGCAGGCGGCTGCTGGCTATCGGTATTGCTATGCTGCTGACGGCGGTGGTGCTGAACCAGCTTGGTCATCTGATCCCGGTTTCGCATCCCAGCCCGACCAAATATTTCCCGGACGTTCATCACGTGACGACATTAACCGGCATTCCAACTAAAGATGCCTCTTCCGATAGTTTTCCTGGCGATCACGGCATGATGCTGATGATTTTTGCCAGCTTTATGCTGCGCTACTTTGGCGTTCGTGCTTTTTTAATTGCCGTGGGGATCGTGCTGATATTCGCTACGCCGCGCATTATGATTGGCGCGCACTGGTTTACCGATGTTGCGGTAGGCTCGCTTTCCGTGGTGCTGGTAGGGACGAGCTGGTGGTTAATTACGCCGGGCAGCGACTGGCTGGTGAATATTTTATATCGTGCTTTACCAGGTAAATATAAGCCGGCTAATTAATTAAGCCGCTTTTTTTACCGTTTTCAGGAAGCAACGAAAAGCGATTTACGCCACTTTCGTTGCTTTTTTATGCGATGCAGCTCTCAAAATCCCACTTTCTGCTACAGCTGCCGTGATGTTTGCTCCCCAGCGGAATCTTCTGCCTTTAAGAAACGTACAGCAGGATTAAACTGAATTGTGGCTAACACACATTTTTTAACGCTCTTTTAGCCTTTCACGCCTCAGGTTTTCAGCGTTTGTGCCGATAAAGTGGCCAGACTACGACCTCTCTGTTTCTTATGATAAAAATCAATAAAAAAGTCGTTAAAACCCCTCGCCAGCACGCAGTTAATCGGGTAATCTCATTTCCGATTAGGACAAAGCTGTAAGATATTTCCATTATTTACATTTTAAACTGTGCGCTTTCGCACAATTTGAATTTTGTGGAATTGTTTTGCCCGTGTGCGCTAATTAATCTCGTTCCGTTTCGCATAGCTAGCGACTTCTGTCGTTAAGGACTTCAAGGGATCACAAACATAATGGTCAAGTCTCAACCGATTCTGAGATATATATGGCGGGTATTGCCC
>Ga0157358_1000163_pt1 | contig 26264 bp, 9 predicted proteins | sample AttcapACBM2_FD_111484 | JGI IMG/M metagenome (GOLD analysis project Ga0157358, IMG submission 111484) | Fungus gardens microbial communities from leaf cutter ant in Botucatu, State of São Paulo, Brazil - Atta capiguara ACBM2 | ecosystem: Host-associated > Fungi > Mycelium > Unclassified ... | reverse complement strand
CCGCATACTTCTCCAGGAGGAGCACGTATCCATCTCGGTTACACTGGTACGCACTTTGACGATATCGCAGCTCAATTAGAAGGGTTTTCTCGACCCATATGGGGTCTAGCGTCTCTTCTCGCTGGAGGATTTGAGTATGATAGAACTCAACGTTGGGTCGATGGATTGAAGAATGGTAGTGATAAGGCTAGTGAAGAGTTTTGGGGAGATATGGGCGATAGAGATCAGAGAATGGTGGAATGTTCAGCGATTGGATTTGCATTGAGTGTTGCAAAGGAAGAGATTTGGGATCCTATGGGGGAGAGTGGGAAGAGGAACCTCGAAGAGTGGCTTGGTGGAATGAATGATAAGCAGATGCCGAATACGAATTGGTTGTGGTTCAGAGTGAATTTGTCTGCCTTGGTTTTCAATGATAAGCTGATGATAGATGGTAGGTTTTTGCAAACCTGGGACTATCCAAGGTCGGATCGTCCAAGTTCGATGCGAAGCGGATGAAAGCCGATCTTGATCATTTGGATACTTTTTACATTGGTGACGGCTGGTCTAGAGATGGACCTGAAGGTGTCGTCCAGTTGGATTACTACTCTTCATCCTTCGCCATCCAGTTTGCACAGCTCGTGTATTCCCAGCTTGCGCAAGCTGAGGATCCGGAACGATGTGAAGAATACCGCAATAGAGCCCGTAGATTTGCACAGGATTTTGTTCACTACTTTGATGAAGAAGGTCAAATTATACAATTTCGAGTGCAATTATCCAGGATCCTCACCTTGAATATGAATAGGTCGTGCGATTCCGTTTGGACGAAGTATGTGCTATCGTTTTGCCATGTCTTCCTTCTGGAGCGCTCTCGCCTTTGCAAACGTTGAACTCCCAGAACCTCTGACCTGGGGTGTAGTCAAAGGTCTCCAACTGCGTAATCTTCGTTATTGGACAAAACAACCTGGCGCGTATTACCCTGATGGAACACTTACAGTCGGCTATTGTTACCCTAATCACAACATGACCGAGAATTACAATTCTTCTGGATCGCCTTATTGGTGCTGTAAATCCTTCCTATGTCTCGCGCTACCAGAGACGCACCCCTTTTGGACAGCAAAGGAGGAACCTTATCCTGATTCTTTACGCAACACGGTTACAATTTTGAAGAACCCGTTACATATAATGGTCAACATGAGTGGACATACATTCCTTCTCTCGTCTGGTCAACAATGTTCCTATCCCGTCAAACAAAGCGCAGCGAAATACGGGAAATTCGCATACTCGTCTGCATTTGGGTATAGCGTTCCCTCAGGAAATGGAACGCTCGAAGAACTGGGTGGAGACAACGTACTCACACTGAGTGATGATGGTGGCGAGACATGGAAATGCCGTCGGGTGACGAAAGAAGCGAGGATTGAGGAAAGCAGGAAAAATGATGGATTTAAGTGGTTGAGATCGATGTGGTATCCTTGGTCCGATGTGGAAGTCGAAACGTGGTTGATACCACCCCAAGCTGAAACTCCACATTGGCATGTCAGGATTCACAGGATTAAAACTGGAAGAGGGTTAATCTCAGCGGAAGGTGCGTTTGCGATTGATGGTCAGAGGACAGAAGATGGACGTGCCTTGGGACCTGTGAGCGAAACAAATAGTGAGGATTTTGGGACCTTTGAGTCGGGTGGAGAAGTCCGTGTGGCGTCAAAAGCTGGTGTATCGGGAATTGTAGCTCTTCAAAAATTGGACACAGGAATAAGGAAGGGACGTGCCTTGAGGACAGATGCAAATACAAATCTGATAGCTCCGAGAGCAGTTCTGCCCACGCTTATGGGTGAACATGAGGCTGGCGAGGGAAATGTGTGGATTGGAGCTGGTGTATTTGGACTACCTAGTCATGGTGACGCGGAGGGCGCTCCAGGGGGATGGTTGAGGGCTTGGGAAAGGCGACCCGAGATAGGGGATTTAGCAGAGTATGTTCAAGTTTGAGTAGATTATTGTTCATGGTTGAATGATTGTTTGAGGCGAATACGGGAAACGTGTGTTGGATAACTATAGTCCTCCTAAATTTTGTAGCACTTCACTTCCCGATGCAGGCATATACATCCGATCCGATTCAGGTGCTCCAACGCTCATCTATGAGTCTCACTCTCTACCACATGGGATGGCGCTTATACAACGTCTCAGCATCCGAACCTAGTCTCCTAGTAGAGACTTGTGTTCTACCAATACTATATATGGAACCCGCACATCCTCTATTCGTCCAACGATAACCCACAACACTGGCACACTCTCCTCTAACAGTCCTGGTCCCAACCAAAAGCCTTTTAATCTGGGATCAGACACTACATTTTTTCACCTTACAGTATACAGTGTAAACCTCAATTTTGTGCCTTAAGAAACTGAGATAAGATTTATATTTTCATGCTTCTATTGTTGAGAAAGATCATCAGGATTAATCTCAGTGTATACCTCTGATCAGTGGCAAATAAATTAGTCACAAGACTGTAGCTTACCAAATGAACCAGTTGATTGAACCAGTTGATGGAGATTTTTTAGGATGGGTTCTGGGTGTTTCTGACTTCTAGGCTTTCATAGGCCTTCACTGTCAAAAAAGATCAAAAAAGAGGGATAACAGAAGACAACAGGAGTTGACAAGAACTATAGGCAGACTGGAAATAAGGCTGGTCTTGCTCAAGTAGAAGTCTACAGGTGTTATACAAAAGAGATGGAGGATCTTGAATAACCTTGGATGAGAACTTATCTTATGTGTTGTACCATCTATAAGAGAACCTGGCTTTTTACTACACCTAGTCAATAGAGCTTTCTTAACCACAAATCCCATAGGCTTTTCTATGGCCATCACTACTTTCCTGAACCCTATAGCCCTCACTATAGACCTCACTACTAATCTATACTCCTAAATACTACTGCCAGACTTACAGACTTTGCTACTATAGAACTCAAACTCCACAGTCACACTTGGCACTTTCAGAAGACTTCCCAGACCACTGATTCACTGCCTTCTGGTTGCTCCAACTGTGCTCTGCCTTTCCAGGTGAAGTTCTAGATATTTTGACTTAGATTTCTAACCATCTACACACCATCATTCTGATGTTATTTCAGCATTGTTCTACTGGATTGCAATAAATAGTAGAAGTATTTAGGACATTAGCCATCTTCAGAAAACCTCATTCTATTCTCTTAGATTTCTCTGAAGATAGAAAGTACTTAGTTAGTCACTGCAATATAACTTAAGTTTTCCTGAAGATCACAAACTCTGTAAAACTCCATGGAATTTGCTTAGTTGTTCTAATACTATTTACATATTGTTGTGGCAACCACTAACCAAGATGGTCAATAGCACACTAAGTAGTTTTATAAAGAAAGAGTCTTGTGGGGATCACAAGAGAACTCAACAAGCAGTTCCTAATGTATTACTACTATCATGGTATACTTGAACTCTTATATTTTATTTTTATTTTATTTTATTTTTATCTATTTTCCTTAATTTGATTTTTCTTTTTCTTTTATTTCTTGAAAAATAAAAAGGCATATGACTGTGGTCACATGATGCATCACATGATATGATATCATAGGCCTAAAACATTGTAGAAAGAACAGAAAGAATGATATCAAGATATATGTTTATGGCATGTTCACCTCATAGCTAACATATTGTTATGATCAATCTCTCATGTCAACAAGGTGATTAATTCATGAACTACATGTATTGGGGTTGTTTCTCTTTTACTCAATAATTGACTGCACCATAAGTATCTTAGTTAGCATTTCATGTAGTAGATGTTGTTTCATTATGTTCTCTTTATGTTTTATGACTTATTTGCCTCATGTATATTAGACATATTTCTCATAGTTGATAGATATATATAGCTATAGGTACTACTCTAGATCCTTATGCTTTACCAATTAATCATTCCTCTTTTTCTTTCTCAAATCTTTGCCTAAAGTTGCAACCTGAGCTAAAGGTTATAACACACATAGATATTAGAGTAAAGTTATTTATCATTAGCATAAACCATATATCTATAGTATAAATAGGGTAACAATACATTGGGAACTCTTTGTCAAGTTCTCTTGTGATTCCTATATAACTTTCACCTTATAAGACTACTTAGTATACTATTGACTATCTTGGTTAGTGGTTGCCACAATAGCTATCTTATTTATATTAATGGTACATAGTCTGTGCTAACAATAAATAATCCTATTCTAATGTTTATGTATCATCCATAAGTGCACTATATATATACTATAAGGTGAACATACTATAGACATGTATCTTAACATTGTTCTTCTAAATCCTTTTTTTATGTTCTAGGCCTATGATATCATGTAACTATAGTCACATACCTCTTTATTGTCCAAGAAATAAAAGAAAAAGAAAAATCAAATCAAGGAAAATAGATAAAAAAATTCAAGAGTTCAAGTACACCATAATATATATAGTTATGATTTTCAGAAGAGCTAGAATAAATAATAAGAAAAGAGTAAGTGAGAAAGAGAATGACAGAAGTTTTAGTTGATTATCAGACTAAGAAAAATACAAAGTATCTACTAGTCTTAAATACTAAGTACTGTAACCAGTATTGAGGCAACTAAGCAAAGTACATGAAAATATGTGAATTTTATCTTCAAGAAAACCTAAGCTTGTATTATAGAGTCCAATATATTGAATACAACCCATCTTCAGGAAAATCTAAGAAAACAGAATAAGGTTTTCCAAAGATGGCTAATATCCCAAATACTCTATAGTTTATTGTAATCTAATAGAATAATGCTAAGCCAACACAAGAATAATAGTGTGTAGATGATCAGAAACTTGGATAGAAGTATCTAGAATATTATTTAAAAAAGCAGAGTGCATTTGATAGTAATAAAGAGACAGTAAGTGATAATCTAAGAAGTCTTCCAAGAGAGCAGTATGTAAGAGCAGAGTTTAGAGTTGATAGCAATAAATTATGTAAGTTCTGTAGTAGAGTTTGGAATATCAAGGTAGAGAAGTCCATTGCAAAGTTTACAGTATTTATGGTTGAGAAGCTTTGTTTGGTTATATATAGTGAAAATAGGTCCTCTTATATTATCCAATTATACCATAATATGCTAGTAGCTAGATATAGAGAAAGATGAAAGACAACAGTGTTGGTAATGAGAAATTATTAGTAGCCAAGAGTAATAAAAAATGTAGGAAAGTATGTAGATGGATATGACTTGTATCAAAAAATGAAAAATAGGACAGAAGAACTAGTAAAGAGGCTAATAGTGAATAAGGTACCAGAAAAACCATGATTACATTTAACAATGAACTTTATCATGAAGTTACTATTAGTAGTAGAAAAGAATATGATTTTAGTGGTATATAATAGGTTGCCAAAGATGACATATTTTGTAGCAATAATAAAAGGAATATCAGTCAAAAAACTAGCAAAATTGTTTAGAGATAATGTGTAGAAGCTGTATAAATTACCATATCTGATAAAGAACTATAGTTTGTAGTGGAATTGACAAGGAATTTGAATAAGATGCTAAGAATTGAGATAAGATTGGTAATAGCATTCTATTCACAAACAGATAGGCAGATAAAGTAAGTAAGCCAAGAGTTGAAATAGTACTTAATATTAGAAATCTTCTAAGTAAACTTGGTCATTTTCTATTTTTCTAGCCTTTTATGGTTTCTTTTTTCTTTTATAGTTTAGTTTCCTTATTTCCTTCTTTGGACTTAGCTAAAGAGTGTGACATAATGTCACAAATGTCACAAAGCATGATGAAAACATGTCATAGTCATGTAACTTAGATGAATATCATAGAAACTACTAAAAGAACTTAGTTATAGCTTTAAAGTAGATTAGAGATACATAAATCAACTTCTAGAGATATATGAAGTAGACTACTCTACAGTAGAAACTCTATTAAGTTCTCTTGTGTCACTCAATTTATAAGTATACCTTTTGTCTTAACACTTAGGCTTAAGTTATAATACTTGAGATTCTTTGTAGATCACAAATAAAAGAATTAGCTAAAGTGATTGGCTATAGCAGAGTTTGTAGTAAATAATAAGGTTTATTCAGCAATAAAGCTATCACCATTTATAACAAATTGTAACAAAGAATTAAGAATGAAAGAGAGTATTAGAAAAAAGAGAAAGTAAGAAAGGCAATGGAGTTTGTAGAGAAAATGAAGAAGATATAGGAGAAAGTAGAAGCAAAAGCAGCATTAAAAAAGGCATAAGAGATAAAGTAACAAGTAGATAAAGAATGGAAAGATGTAAAAGTGTGTAAGAAGAGTAACAAAGTGATGTTAAGCACAAAAGACCTAGTGTTCAAAGAATGACTAGCTAAGAAGTTAACAAAGAGATATGTAAGGCCTTATATGATACAAGAAATTGTATCAGCTAATATAATTAAATTGAAGTTTCTGAAGTCAATGAGAATTTATCTGGTAGTAAATATAAGTAGAGTAGTGAGATATGGAGAACTAGTCAAGGAGTAGAAGATAAAGAAAGTGAAACCAATAGAAATAGAAGATATAGAAAAATAGAAGGTTAAAAAAATTCTAAATAAATAAAAAAAGTAGTAAAATACTTGATGTGTTAGAAGAGATTTATAGCAGAATATAATACATGAGAAAAAGAGAAGGACTTAAAGAATGTAAAAAAAAAAATAGTTAAGTTTAAAGGAAGAATGAGTGTAAAAGTAAGAAAATAAGTTAGATATGGTAGAGAAAAAAAACTTTTTGAAAAGAGAAATTAATAGAAGTAGAAGCTTGTTTTTCTGGAAAAAAACTCTAAAAGAGAGTGTCAGAATCAAGGATAATGAACTTAATTTATTTTTATTTTCTTTACTTTTCTATTTACTTTTTTATTTTATTTTAATTTTATTTTCTAAACTTAGGGTTGGAGTTAGCATAATATCACATATAACTGTCACAAACTGTCACATATCACATAATACAGTCACAAGTCATAGTCATATGATCATATATTACTGAAGAATGTAAAAGATTCTAGAATAATAATATTATATTACATATTAATTATAAGGCAGACATTTTATAACTGGAACTTTATTGAGTTTTCTTGTATTAATCTAATATAAGGTTCATTTTTTGACATTACTTTATAAGTCTTTAGTTGTAACAAAGAGGTAATATAAAGATAAACTTAGTTTCTTTTCATTTTCTTCTTAGTTATTTTTCATTTTCATCTATTTTCTATTCCTACTTTTTTTATTTAGACTTAGTTAAGAAATAATAATATAATATTACACATAATGGTTAGAATAGTCATAAGGTATGACAAAGGCATGACATATAGTACAAGTTATGGTTATATAATCACATGATACAGAAAAGATCATAAAAAGTTCTGGAACAAATAATATATTGGTTTTATAAAAAGTATTTAAAGTAGTATATACACAAACCACAGTCTATAGCATATAAGGTAGACTAGTTTGTAACAGGAACTTCATCAAATTCTCATGTAGTTAATTCTAATATAAGATTTCTCTTTTATCTTAATACTTTGAAACTTAAGTTGTAATATCTTGATATTGAAGTTTGAGTCTTGGAATTTTGCAAAGTGACAAGTTTCTTTACAACCACTAAGCTAGTAATCAATCTCAATAATATGACCATAGTAGTTGCAATTAGGATTAGTATAAACCAATTAGTTATAGTATTTTTTCTTTTAAGGAATTATCTAGATTTAAAGTACAATAATTATATATAATGTATTTGTTATAGTCTTTGTTAATTCTAATCTACCAAATTAGTAGAGAATATATTCTGATATAGAAATGCAACAACTGAGTTCCACAATCAAGGTAAGAAGCTCAAAATAATTGTTTTAAAATGGCTTTCACTGATGTCAGTATCTGGTATATTTATCTATACTCACTTAATATGCATTAAGACAATATGAGATAAAAGGTTATCTGAATCAGATCTGAATTTTTATTTAATATTTTATCTAGCTATATTTAATATCACTTTATATTCAGTAATATAAGAGGTCCAGACTATAGCTACAGTTTCTCTTATATTTATGTTAAGACTAATAGGTTTTTAATGTTGAGTATAAGCAATTTCTTTGTTCATATATTAAAGACTTTATATTTAGTAAGAGAGAGTGCAAGAGATTCTTATAAGATATCATTGGTTAGTAGTAGTATATTAGTAGTAATAGCAAGTGATATAGTATTAGTAGTTGGTTATTTGATAATGTTATCTAGATAACTAAAAACTACTTTGACTTTAATAGTAATGTAAATATATAGAATATAGAAACTTCATATAGTAAGCTCAATAATGTAGACTTATTAGAACAACCTTGACTTCAGCTTATATATTGTGTTATCTGTTTACTACATAGTTGTAACTTTAATAACTGGATAAAGTCCAAAAGTAAAGTAAGTGCTAATAATGGTATGTTGCTATTGAACACCAGAAATTAAGTTCAATAGAAATTATCTTTGTTAATTATTAGACTAGCAAATTATAGTATAACTATTAGTTTTATATATAAATAAGATAATTAGAAGATGCTTAGAGGTTCCAGTATATAGCCCTGAGCAGAGGTTTCAGTGTTGAAATACTAAAAATGTTATAACTTAAGACTTTAAGTAAGAATAAAAGACAACTCTTGTATTAAGTAATATAAGAGAACTTAATAGAGCTTTAAGTACAAACTAATCTATCTTATATACTACAGACTATGGTCTATATGCACACTCGAGCTAACTTATCTTAAAGTCTATGTCCACTCTATAAAGCCAACATACTGTTGTTATGTTGTATGACATTATCTATTCTAGAATCTGTTATATTCTTTTCTATATTGTGTGATTATATAAACTGTGACTGTGATATATGTAACTAACCTGTGATAGGTGTCATGTCTTGTAACTTGTGTGATCACCATATATGATGTCACATCACATTCTTTGCCTAAGTTTAGAATAAAGAAAAGTAAAACAAAAACTGAAAATAAAATAAAATAAAAAGAAAATAAATAAAGACCAAGTTTATTATTCACAACTCTAACAGAAAGAGGCTAGATAAGAGAACTCTGCTACAAAAATATGTTACAGAAAAGATGGCTGTCATAGAAGACAGCTCTTGTTAGATATGTTGGAAAGATATTATTGCTGTGAGGAACAGTTTTTTAAAATGGGTAGACTTGGTATATGATAGTTATCTAGTTTGTACTGTTAGAGCAACTGAGTAAAGTTTGTAGGAGTGTGTAAAGTTTATGATCTTTAGGAAAACCTAAGAATATATTATAAATATAACCTACCTTTAGGAAATCCTAAGAAAACAGAATAAATTTTCCTAAATATAACTACTATCCTAAATATTCTATTATACATTACAATCTAGTAGAATAATACTGAGCTAACACAAGAATAATGACATGTAGATAGTCAAAGATCTAGATAAGAGTATCTAGAATAATATCCAAAAAGATAGGATATATTTGATAGTAATAGAGAAATAGTGAGTGATAATTGTAATAATAGAGAAAGTCTTCCAAAAGAGTAGTATATAAGTATAGGGTTTGAGATTAATAGTGGTAATGTTCATAGATCTTATAGCAGAGTTTAGTATTATTATAAGGTAAAGAAGCCTATTACAAAGTTCACAGAGTTTAGAGTCTTTACTTGGCTAAACAAAATGAAAAGCCAGGTTTCTTTACATTATACCATCAAACAGCAAAGATTAGTAATGCATTACTTTCAGTGGACATTATATATAAGTATATAGTAATTTAAGTTGAGTTTGTTATAAGTTATACTGAGTTGATCATATATAAATAGCTCTTGTAAAAGGTATCAGTTTAAGGCCTATAATCTATAATATGATCATAAGTATCACTAGACAAGATAAATATTAGACATTTATCTTATTTTAGGAGTTACTTGTAGAAAGTAGATAACTGAGAAAAGAAATATATAAAAATATAGGATATTATGGTCTAGAATACTAGTAGTATCAGGTTAACTAAGACAGAGATGTGGAGTTTGTACTTGAAGCTTCAAAAGAAATCCAATTTTTATTGTTTGAATAATAATGAGGTCTCTTGAAGATAATAGTTATCCTAAATATCCTAGAATCTATTACAGTCTAACAAAACAATAATAACCTAATCTAGAAATAATAGTAGCCAGATAGTTAGGAACTTGGATAGAAGAATCTAAAATAGTATCTGAAAAGGCAGAGGTCTATTCTATAATAAGAGAGAGCATTAAGTAGTGATTATGAGAGTCTTATAAAGCAATGAGATTTAGTGGAGTTGATACCAAACTCTGCAAGTATTGTGACAGAATTTAGAAATGTTCAAGATATGAAAAGTCTAGTACTTTAAATATAAAGTTTAGGAGTAAGGAGTCTTGTTTGGATGAATATAGTAATAAAAAGTCCAGTCCTCTTATATTCACTCTTTCTTCTAGATTACTGCAACTCAGAGTAAGAAGTACTGATTTAAACTTGATCTACTCAAAGTCTACTACTTTTATGAACTAGAAGGCATAGAGATTTAAGTAGTGGAATTCTGTTATTTTGTCCAGTATGAAAATATTTAAAGAATACTTCCAAGAGTTGTTTTTTAACCTGAGATTCTTTTACTTGATCAAATACTAATATTTTTTGTAGTGTTATTGACTATTTAGAACTTGTTTCACCTTTTACTCTTCTTCTCTATCTACAATGACAGGGATAAAAGATAAGAATGTATGTTGGCCTGGTATTAGGTCTCCTGTGGTAGTAGTTAGTTAGCTTCACTATATTTTGAATATTAGATATAGTCTTCTCATAGACAGAAGAAGATTTATCTGTTATGTTGGAATTTGGCAAGGAAAAGGAGATAATACTAGTCATCCTGCCATTTGCTTACAAAGAGCTCAAGATATTGATCAAGCTCTTAGTTTATCTATTTGGTTTGTTCATCTATCTACATATTCCAGGCAGTGAATGATATAACTTTAATCTCAAGCAAACAATAGAGCTGTTATGAAAAGAACAATAGAACACAGTTCATAATCAGATATAATACATGTGGAAATATTATGCAGCTTCCACACATAGTATAAAAAGAGTTTGGCTATCTCTTTTATCCTAACAGTAGTGTGGAATAAGATAAATTAAGTTGTCTTGGATATGAAGTTTATTAACAGCATCAAACCCTACCAACTCTAGAAGTTTCATAATAAAGTTTATACTAATCATCTCCTACCTTGTATTTGAAATGTATAATAGATGCAATTTTCTGAGGAATAGATTCTAAATAGACTTAGTCTGTATACAAAGGTATAAGTACTGACATACTAACTAATATATCTACAGCTACTAATAATTCTGTGATACTAATTTCAAAGTCTTTCAAAGTCTTGCATACCTAGTTATATTTAAGTTATAGTGAGATAAAACAATATAGTGGTAGAAATCTAGTATGTCTGAAACATGAACCTTACCTCTGAATAAAAACAAGCTATTTTTTTAGATCACTTAGCAAAGCATACAAATCTCATAAACAACTATCAGAGTTTATAAGTAGTTTTTATTACTGGTTACCTCTTGTTTTTCTAGTCTATTTCCATACCATCTGTCTATCAAGAGGGTTTTCTTTGTTTTCTATTACCATATCTTCTATTACTTAGATAGTGAAAAACTTCAGTTTGATCAATATCATATTCTTATTATTGTGAGAGTTAGTGCTATGGTTCAGTCATCAAGACAGAATATCAAACTTATTCATCAACTTTTCAGAATAGTGATATAGTAAAAAATCAAATCTAACTAGATACAATGACCTCTAGACTTGTCTTTGATCAAAGTTATTAACTGTTATAAAGTATTTCATATTCTTATAGCCTATTCAAAATTTAACCAGAATTTTTACTTCTTTTAAAAAGTGCTGTCACTTCTCAAGTGTTTAAATGATTGCCAACATCTTCTTGTCATAGATCTTGTGGTTGTGTTTAACTACCAAAAAACTTGCTAAAGAATGTAACTGAATGCTATTTGTTATTGTTCTTGAACTTTTGAGATAGAACTGTTCCAGTCACAAAGTCCAGGCTATCTGTTTTGATATTAAATAAAACTGAAGTATTTAGAGAAGTCAAGACTAATACTGTAATAATAGCTATCTTTAATGCTGTGAAAGTATACTACTAGTCAGTATTTCAAATCCAAGTACTATGAATGTTAGTAACACTAAAGAGAGAGTAATCTATGTCTAAAAAGTTGTAGATAAACCTCTAGTAGAAGTTGGTAAAGCCTTGTATATTAGTATAGTTCTAAAAAGTAGGCTATTTATAAACTCTAGTTGTTTTTACTAGATTTATTGTGGTCTGATTCTGAGAAATCATCAGCCTTAGATACTTAATCTATTGCTTGTTGAACTTATACTTTTCAGGATAGAGAAATAACTTGTGCTTAGTCTGCTATATACTAGGTCTACCCATTCTAAAGAATGTCCTTCATAGTGGTGATGTCATGTTCAGTCTCTAATAAAAGCTTATATTTTATGATAACTTTAATTCCTGCAACATATTCCTGTAGCAGTAATGAAATCAATTCTAAACCCCTCATATACTTAGTCTTCTATAACAATACTTCTATCAAACTTGGTCTTCTATAGTGAAGTTCTCCTATTAATCTCTTTTAGTATCTCACTATTGAAATCTTTACTTGAGACTGTATTTATTCTAGCTCTTAAACCTAAGTCATAACAAAAATCTTTTAAATATAGAATAGAATTTGCAAAGTAGTTTTATTTCAAGTTTAGACTTGTCTGAAGAAATACTGAAAAGATATAGTTGTAGTACAAAAATCTGGTGTTAAATATTTTAAAAGTATCTTAGTTATATAAATATAACCTTTTATCTTTATATATAAATCTTAAGTAAAGACTTTTGTATTAAGTAATACAAAAAATTTGATCAAGTTCCAAGTATAAGTTAGTCTATTTTATATACTTCAGACTATAGTCTGTGAACATATTACAACTAACTTACTCTAAAGTCTATATATTTTCCATAAGGTTAACATACTGTTTTTATACTATATAATATCATCTATTCTAGAACTTTCTATATTCTTCTTTATATTATATAATCATGTGACTGTGACCAGTGTCACACTTCCATTATATCATACTCCTTTATCTAAGTCTAAAATAATAAAAATAGAAATAAAATAATAAAATAAAATAAAATAAAATAAAAAAGCAAGAAAGTAAAATCAAGTTAAGTTTATTATCTATAACTCTAACACTATAATATGTAGTAGACTCAGAGATTAGTAAATAGTTTTTCTTAAAGTTTTCTATTAGTATAGAGAGAAAACTAGAGTAACATATATCTAAAGCTTATATTCTTAGTTTATTTGCCTTCTAAACAACTTAGAAACCTAAACAGCAAGCAAGTAATGAATTATGTGTATTTCTTTCTTTTGCTAGTTAATTTTAGAGTTATAAAGCTTTAGCTAGATAAATTTTAGAATAAGATTTTGCTTGCTTAAACTTAAGACTACAAGTAAATTTTACTCATCATATGTTTTTTATCAGAGAACAATATTTATTATCTTTAATATTAGATCAGCCTTGTTGGGAGTTCTATTCATATTATAGATTTGTATGAGAATAAAGAGTTCATGAGTATTTAGATAGTGCTTTTCAACAAAACTTCTGTTTATAAAATATTAGTAGCTTTCAAATTTATAAGTATATATACTGAAAAGAATTAGAATATATCAGTAGTTTTAAGAAAATAGAAAAATACAGATACAATAAGATTTTGCAAGTATTAAGAGTACTAATTATAAAATTTTAGAAAAGTTTTTTTCTATTTAGGATAATAAGACTATTATACTATCAACTATCAGACATTTAATTTAATTAAATACTCACAAACTAGAAGAATAATGTTAAGATACATGTTAATGGCATATTTATTTTATGATATATATATAGTATACTTATAGTTGATATATAAATATTAGGATAGAGTTATTTATCACTAGCACAGATTATATACTTATAATATGTAGAGTAGGAATATATTGACTATTTTGGTTAGTAGTTGCTACAACATCTCTAGTTAGCACAGAGTAAAGGTTTTGTATAATATTTACTTTCATAGAAATATTAGAGAGAAGTACTAATATAAGCTAACATTAAGATACAAAAAGAGAAAAAATTTAACAAGAAATAGTAATAACAAAAGAACTCTGATTAAACAAAATGTAGAGATTATTAGAAAAGACAAAGGTTATTTATTAATTGAACTGGAAAACTTTGTTTGCTTATCATACTTAGTTTATATAATATGTAACCTCAAACTATATAGTATGTAGTTAAATTCTAGCAAGGTCTCAAATTGGTAATATAACTAGTTTTAGAAATTAAGATTTAAAACTCATATAAGTAATTTTCTACTATATAGTTTTTCTGGTAATAGACTTTCTTTAAGTTGGTTAACTACTTTGACTTTAGTAGTAACATTAATAGAAAAGAAATAACTTCAGAATAGTTGCTTATGATTTAGCTATAATATAATAAAGAAAGTCTTTATAATTGACTTTTTGTTAGAGTTATAAATAATGGACTTGATTTTATTTTATTTTAATCTTATTTTATCAACTCTAAAGCTTAATAGACTGTTATGGAGACATCTCAAAGTCACTGTCAATAACTACTTATGTCTAAAATTTCATTATTTTAAACTTAAGTAAAAGAATGTATTGTAATATTATATATAACAGTCATATATATTACAAAATATAACAAAAATATAATATTTGTTATAGAATGGTTATATATATCATAGTCACAGGTCATATAATCACATAATACACAGAAAATTATAGAAAATTTTAGAGTAAGTAATATTATATAGTATAGCAATAGTATATTAACTTTATAGAAAGTATATAGACTTAAGTTTTTTTTGAAGATGGATTTTACTTGATATATTATTATTTAAAAAATAAAACTTGGATTTTTTCTAAAGCTTAAAATGTAAACTTTATATCTTTATCTTAGTCATTCTAATAGTAAAATAGAATTTTTCTTAGGAATTTAATTATAGTTTTTAACAGTTTAAAATCACACTTATTAATATTTCAACTTCTTTTCTCTTTTCTTACTTCTTAAACAATATTTACTCTAAGTAAATATTCTAATAATCCTGTTAATTACTTCAAAACTCTAAAAAATCTTATTAATACTTAAATAATCAGAAACTATTAAGAATAGAGAAAATAAATTAGAAAGAGAGCTAGAGTACTTAACAAGTGTATTTAAAGCATGGAAAAGTAAATCAGTATGAGTACAAAAGATAATAATAAACTATAAAAGACTATGGAAGATTATAAAGCATTACAAAAATATAAAAAAAGAAAAAGTTAGTTAATTGGAGAAGTTTATAGCATAAAAAAGCAAATAAATTAGAAGATATAAAAGAAAAAAGCTATAGAAGAAGAAATCTTTTTATAAGAAGTAGCCAAGTACTAATATACTTTAAAAGTTTCTACCAACAATATTCTTACCAGTTTTATAAGTTAACTTTATGACTTATAGATTTTAATATAGTACTTACTCTTTTTATATCTAACTATTTTCAAATTAGTTTATTTGTGACTAAGAAAAGTATTATAACTTAAGTCTCAAAGCTAAGATAAAAGACATACTCTTATATTAAGTAACATAAAAAAACTTAATAAATATACTACAATTAATTTACTCTTTAGAGAACAAAATAAGATCTTTTTGTTATATTCTGTTCTAACTATATTTGTTCTAATTTACAAATAATACTTTTCTCTTATTTACACTCTCTAATCTCTCTTGGTGTAGATTATTTTTTCTTATTTTTATTATAACATTATGTTATATATCCATCATATATAGTTACAAGATTACATATCATATAGAAAAATATAAAAGATTTTAGAACAATAATGTCATATAATATATTTATCACATGTTGATTTTATGAATAACATATGCTCTTTAAAGTAAGCTAGATTTAGTATAGTATGGACCATTAGTCTAGTGTTGTCAAAAACAAAAGTAATGAACTTAATTTATTTTTCTTTTCTATTCTCATTTTTCTTTTGATTTATTTTCTATTTTTTCTATTTTTAGAACTTAGAGTTAGAGTGACAAGATCATGTAGTCACATCAAATAACATGGTCACAAATTACATGATTTAGGGAAGAACATAGAAGATTTTAGAAAAAGATAATGTTATATAGCATGTGTAACACATGGCTGTTTAGGGTAGGTTAGAAGTAGCTAACATAGACCATGTAGATTTAGTATATAAGGTAGACTATTTTGTATAGAGTTTTCTATCAAGTTCTCTTGTATAAATCCTATACAAGATTTTTTCTTTTAATCAAATTCTAAGGTCTTAAGTTTGTAACAAGTGTATATATAGTAGATACTTTGTACTTGGAACTCTATTAAGTTCTCTTGTATTAACTCTAATACAAAAAAGTTCTTTTCTTAACTTTACTTTATAAGTCTTGAATTGTAATATAAATGTCCTCACTGAACTTTTGCTAACTTTATAGATTTCTATTCTCAACATTTGAGGATTATTAGAAACTAGAGTAACTGTGAGAAAATTTGCTTCTTTAGAACTTTCCTCTTCTGTATTTTTTAGCTAATCTATATTCTATAACTCTTTCTAACTGTCTAAATATATTATCTAACTTTCTTTTCCTATATTTCCTTATTCTTTCATAATGCTTTATAGTCTTTTGTAGTCTACTATTGTTATCAACTGTTAAGTATGGTTCATACCAGGGGTAAAAGTCTACAAGATGGGCTTGAATATGTACAGACTTATAGAACAACCTTGGCTTCAGCTTATATGCTGTGTCACCTGTTTATTATGTAGTTACAATTTCTGATGTAAGAAAGAAGTCCAAAATGGAATGAGTACTAATTGATATATCACTGTTGAACACTATGAATAGAGTTCAATAGAAGTTATCTTTATCAATTATTAGACTAGCAAATTACAGTGTAACTACTAGTCTTATATACAAGTACATACTATAGGAGATGCTTAGAGTTTTAGTAGTATAGCCTCTATTACTCTGAGTGGAGGTTTCAGTGTTGAGACACTAACAAAAGTATGACTTTTCCATAGAAGACCAAGTTGAATAGAAGTATTTCTGCTATAGAAGATAGAATACTTAGATAGTTGTATCACTGCCATGAGGTATGTGGCAAGAAAGATGGCTGTTGTGGAAGGCAGACTTGCATAGTAGACTTTTTGAGAAAGCAATATCATCACAAGGATGTATTTTCTAGATGGATGGACTTGCATATAACATCTACACTTATACATTCATACTTTCCTGTACTCCAGAAGTACTTATTAAGCACTCTAGCTCTCTTCCAATTTGGTCTTTCTATGTAAACAAATTTTGACACATCAAAATAGACCTGCTATTATATAGAATAGTTATTATCTTCAGGAATTTTTATTCTATTCTCTTAGGATTTTCTAAAAATGAGTATATAGTTGGTATTTCTTAGACAATAAACTTAGAATTTCCTAAAGATCTGAGGTGTCTTGCTCTTTTATTCAGTGGCTCCCAAAGTAACTTGCTTAATAGTCTCCATTCTAAACAACTATCCTAGATAGTATGTTTAGTATATAAACTAGAAGTTTATACTGTAATAGTTTTATTCTAAAAATCAACTAAAACTGACACTATCTTCTAGTGTTAATAACAATACATCTCACTACTTTCCACTTATATTTTTAGTCTCTAAGTATTCTTCCAAAATATATGACCAGTACAACTTATAGAGATATAATACATAAACTAAAGCTAAAGATAATTTTAACTTCTACTTCTACATTCTCAGACCATACTTACTTAACTATTGGGACTTCCAAGAGATCTTTATCAGATCTTAGATAACAAGGTGTGAAATGTGTCTAATATTCTTGAAGTTAGTAGCCATTCTAAATATTCTAGAATTCATTATAATCTAGTAGAACAATAACCTATTTTGTTATAACTTAACTCTCAAGTACTAGAAAAAAAGTACAACTTATATAATAAGTAATACAAGAGAACTTAATAGAATTTCTATTATAAAATAGTCTATTTTATATACTTTAGTCTGTTGGTTTGTATATCATATGTGACATCACATTATACCTCCTTATCTAAGTCTATAAAGAAAGAAAAATAAAACTAAACTATAAAAAAAATCAAAAAAATGAGAAAATAATTAAGTTTACTTTGATGAATTCTGATAATAAGAGAGAATACTAAGTAATGATTATAAAAGCCTGAAAAAGTAACAAAGTTCTATAGACTTGATACTAAACTTCACAGATATTGTGATAGGATTCATGTTAGGATGACTAGTAGAGTCCATGGTGTTAATATGAACTTTAATATCTTTAGAAAGTTTTAAGAGAACAGAATGAGAACTCTTGAAAACAACAACTATCCTAAATACTATTAGAATATATTCCAATCTAACAGAACAGTGTTGAGAGAAAAAGGTCACAACAGTGACAATCAGAGTGGAATAGTACTAGGACATTGACAATAGTAACTCAAAGTTTGACTGTGGAAGGTAGTAATGTTAGTCTGAAAAGAACCATAGTTTTTGGTAGGAAAAGAGTGTTAATTATAAAGAAACAGGAAAACTGCAAAGTTTGGCAGTGCTTAAATGCTTAAACTTCAATTAAAGATAGGTTTTCTGACAGTTTAGAGATATTCAAGATATAAAAAGTCTGATACTTTGAATATAGAGTTTGAGGATAAGAAATCTTGTTTAGACAGATATAGATAGCCAGTAGAATAACAAGAGATGGAATATAGAAGATTATAGAAATACTCTGTAAGTATTTTATATAAGGAATTTGAGTGCCAGTTCTGTCTATGGCAAATATATGTTGTTCTCATGGTATACATATATAAATTTAGAATAGAGTAACTTAAAGCAAGTATAGACCATATATACTAGTATAAAGTGTTAATATAGTGAGGATTTCTTGTCAAATTTCTCTTATAAAAATTCAATACAAGACTATTAATATATAAATAGCATAACATATAAGTTGAAGCTAATATTATGGTCTTATGGTCTATGATTGGTTACACTGCTTCTAGATACATTACACTTGATATATATATAGATAAGTTCTTATCTAAAATCATCCAAACTTATCTATTCTATTACCTATGGACCTTTGCTCAAGGAAGAGTATCTCTTTAATTTCTTTCTTAGTTCTAATCAATCTATTTTATCTCCCATTTCTAACCCTCATTCTCTTAGTTTCTGACACTAAGTAGTTGTTACAACAATACAAAAGTAAAAATCATGAGACAATAAGCAATCTTATATATATCTATATTAGCAGTAAATAGTATAACTATTGATAAAACAATCTATTACTTGGGAATTTTTTTTAAATCAACAATTTATTACAAAAGAAGAAAAAGAAAAGAAGATTAAAGAATATAAAGCTGTCTAATGAATACTAGTCAATTTCTTGTAGAAACACAAAGGCTTTGGAATTAAATAAGAGAAATGCTAAGATACTTACTAATGAATTCCTATTGGGGTTCCAATATTTGTTATGTCTTCTATAATGGTGGAGAATGTAATGTCTTGTCTCAATCAGATATTTACTACATAAGCACTCAAAAGATTCTTTAAGAAAAAAGCAAAAATAGTACTCTCCTATAGAAGCATGCTTTGTGATGGCTCTTGTGGCTCTAGCACAGAGAGTGTTTGAATGACCAAGATGCTTGAGCCAAGTACATCTCTTAGTATATAATGAAAATATAATTTATCCTTCATCATCTAATAAATCAAGAAAGTTCCTACCTTTATACTTTAAAGCCTGGAATGTTATTTACTACAAATGGATAATATTGTTACATTCCATTTTTTTGCTATAGTCCTATAAGTTCTTGTATGGAAACTGGAGTATAAAGCAATGTTATCTTGTCTTTTTATCAACCTTGACATGAAATAATCATGATGATTTGCTAGGACACTTTTAGAGTTTAACTATATTACTAGGGTCTCTATTAAAGAAAACTCTTAGATATTGAGTCACTTTGACTGCTTGTATTTAATATAGATGGATTGATGAATCAAGATCTTCTTAACTACATGAATAGTATTTGTGATAATGATGATTTTGTGGACATTAGTGACATGGCAAGATTTATTAATAATATATCTAATGGCAAATAGCTTTGCTTCAGTTGAGGTAATATTGACCACATGATGAATCTTCTTGAATAGCTTTCCACCATATATATAAATAGTGTGTTTTGGACAAACATGTCCAAGTTAAGAAAATAAATGTGTAAACTAGAAAAATTCTTTTTATTAGCTAAATGAAAGGAAAAATGAGATTGGAAAATTTTTATAAGACAAAACACTGAGAAAACCTCTTCATGAAGCTTATCAAAGACTGGTCAAAGTTTATTTGACTGATTGTTTGAGTTGACTAGAGAACTCTTGAGTATTGATTTTTATTTTATTATTATTCTACTCAAGACAAGTCAATGTATGCTATTATTGTTGAGATAATGGATTTCAAAAAAAGATTTAATAATATGTTGCTCAGGAAATGAAGCAGTCCTAAGATAGTAACAACCACTTAACTTGTCTAAATATAGATGAATTGGAATAAGTCTTACCAATACTTCAACTTCCTATATTAGTGAAGTTCAAAACTGTTAGATGTGGTTTGCACTTGAAAGTGGAAGTCCATGGAGTTGGCTTGGACATGCACAGAATATAGAAACTTCATACAATGAGCTTGGTAATGAGCTTGGTAATGCAGACTTATCAGAACAACCTTAGTCTCAACTTATATATTGTGCCTCCTACAAGCTATATAGTCACAATTTCAGAGAATAGTCTTGTAAGAAGTTGTAAGGAGAGAAGTAAAGCACATCGCCATTGACACTGGAGATTTAGCATCAACTTTAGCCAATTATCAGGCTAGCTATTACAAAGAGATCACCAGTTTTAAATACATAAATCAATAAAAGGAGTAACTAAAACAGATCTCTAAGTGAGTATTTTATTAGTGAAATACTACATAGGAGCTCAGATTTGAAGAGGGGAAAACTCTATGTAAAGTCTGAGTAAATTTGCAGAGTTTGAAGGAAATAATTAGATAATGGACAAAGATGAATATGACTACAGATTTTGACTTAAATAACCATGGAATTTTGATAAGATTAAGTTCATTATAAAGTACCAAACTACTGACAGAGTTTTGGGCATAAATAAGGCCAAATAACTACAGGGATTTGATGTTATGTTGAAGTCAAACATGTTTCAGACATGTTTTGGAGTTTGGGATATGACAGAAACACTCTGATAATTCATAAAACTACTTTTCTTTGTATCTTTCTTAACTCCTTGAGGAAGTGTTGATATTTGTAAAGAGTAATCAGTAGAATGCATGAGCAAAAAAGAAGTCACTTTTGAGAAGAAGAGAAGCTTCTTGTAGAATTTCCTAAAAGCTTTATACACTTGATAGTTAAGATAGCCTTGTTAGTATAATATCTAACATAATAATGGAATGATAGCTTTTTATCAAAAAGAAATCCTAAATGTTGCCACAATTACCTAAGTGTAAGGATCAAACCCTTTAATAGATTCAGATTAAGGGATAGAAGGTTGAAAATCTTTGTAACTCTTGAGAAATGAAAGATTTCTGACTTATCATGTTCTATCTTCAAGCCAAAGTTGTTAAAGAGCAAAGATATAATGTTGTAGCTACAGAAGAGGTTAGTGTTTGATTTAGCAGTTGATTTTTCTTGAGAAATCAAAAGACCATTATTTATAAAAGAAAGAATCAAAATAGGAGTAGATTTTTGGCTCTTTTCTCAAAAATGTAGAAAATAAAAGCAATATAGAGAGCAAATGAAACTAGGAATAGTACCAAACACTGTTCTACTCCTATGTCTGCTCTAAAAAACAGAGATATGAAATTATTTCATATATATTAGGTAAATCTATCTGTTAAAAAAGAAGAAAAGAAATGAGCAATATTTGAATCAAATCCTACCTTAAGTAAAATCTTAGGAAGAAGCTGATAATTGAGAGATAGAAAAAATTACATTATATCAAATACTGTCACAATCTTCATTCAGCTTGTATCTCTACAACCAGTGGACCAATTTTCACAGACTAAGTTGCACTGAAAAGCCCCAAATAAGGGCTATCTGCATATGTATAGGGTGCACAAAAGTGATACCAAATGACTGAGATATCAGGCCATCAGTAGCTGTAAAAGCTTTGTCTGCTAATATCTCATGAATGGCGGAATGGATTCACACGATTGAACTTGCATTAGAAAGTACTCATCAATCTATTTCCAACAATATATGATGCATCTCAAAGCAATAAGTATTGGTAGAGATACAAGCATATCAATGTAATGACATAATTAGTTACCTTCTAAAATTAGCCTAACAGCTGCTATAACAGATGACAGCTCCCATCAGATATGAGTTTTAATCATGTGATGGCAACAGCTTGTGCATGGACCATCACTCTTTTGTATATATATCTTTATGTCTGAGGGCTAGACCTTAGACTTAACAATGTTAATTATTCTTGTTGATACTACTTATCATTATCTCCTTATACTAAATCTCTAAAACACCACTAAGTTCAAGTATCACAACCAGTGAGTAGCTTATTTGTGATAAAATACAAGAGTGCTAGTGGTCAGGTCTTTAGTCTATTCTGCTTAAATAAGATAAGTGAGGTAAACTCTCATATCAATAGAAGTATTACAAAATGAACTACTTACTTATTTGTGATATCTGAATCTTGGGTGCACTCTCAGAGGTTTAGAAGTGATTTAGAAGTTCAATAATGATAACAATAATGATTAGGATCAATACAGATAACAAAGGATAAAGATTAATAATAATTGATGAAAATTGATGTTGTTAAGTCTGAGATCTAATCCTTAGATATATATAAAAGAGTGATGGTCCATATGCAAGCTATTTCTATCACATAATTAAAACTCATACCTGATGGGAGCTGTCATCTGTCATAATACTCTTCCTTGAACAAAAGTCCATAGGTAATAGAATAGATAAGTTTGGATGATTTTAGATAAGAACTTATCTATATATATATGTTGTGCTATCTATATATTAATAGTCTTATATTGAATTTTTATAAGAGAAATTTGACAAGAAATCCTCACTATATTAACACTTTATACTAGTATATATGGTCTATACTTGCTTTAAGTTACTCTATTCTAAATCTATATATGTATACCATGAGAACAACATATATTTATCATAGACAGAACTGGCACTCAAATTCCTTAATTTGTCTGGTCATTCATGAATCAGTTTAGTCATTTATGAATATATGTGTAGATAGCCCTCATTTGAGGCTTTATAGTACAACTTAGTTTATGAAAATCAGTCTACTAGTTGTGGAGATACAAGCTGAATGAAGTTTGTGACAAAAAGACTTCTGTTCTAAACCACCCACTTGATTAGGGTAAAGGAAACCCAATGAAATGGCTTGGAATTGGAGTCTTTCACTAATGAGTTTTTCAATTAACTTATCAAGTATATTAAGTAAAATAATAGGATGAAATAATTTGGGAGTATCATACAATGTCTTATTTGGTTTAAGAATAATAATGCTAGTGGAGTTCTTGAAGTGAGTGTTATGAAATGCTTTGGACACTAATAATTTTTTTTTCTTTTATTTAATGTTTCTGATTTTATATTAATTTTCTTTTCTTTTCTTTTTAATTTTGGATAATAAAGAGGCATGTGACACTGCAGTTACATGACATGTCACATGATGTGATGTCATAGGTTTAGAACATGGTAAAAGGATCTAGAAGATGATGTCAGGGCACATAGATGTAACATGATAGCCTTGAGTAAGACATGAGGCAAATATGAGGATGAAGCATGGACATAAGGGCAGGTTGAATTATTAGTAGCATGGACCACATGTAATAGTATATATAGGGTAGCAATACAGCGGGGACTCCTTGTTGAGTTCTCTTGTAATTCCTACTTGATATCTTACTAAGAGATTTACTTGCTTGTGTTGCTATTAGTCTTTGTGACTAGTGGTTGCCACAACAGTGAGTTGGCCAGTAATGATAGGCAATGCATGCATTTGCAATGTTGACAATATTCTTAAGGCATCTACTGTCTACTACTAATGTCTTGATATATGACTACAAAAGATGATCTGGTCTTAGAGTCAATAAGTTCTTATATTTAGAAATGGTATCAATGATTTTTATCTTTAAAAACATAGGCCATAGTGAATGAGGGTAAGACAGAAGATCATCAAGAATAAACTCATTGATATAGTAAGATTGAGTGGAGTTAAACATTGAGTGGAATACTTCCTAGAGTTCTTCTAATTTGATACATAGTCTACTATTGAAGACCATAGTTTCCAATACCAGGAGTTTATGTTTCTTGATCTAATTCATAAATTCTCATAGCTTCTTACTTTTAAGGCAATTTCTTGAATTATTTTTGTTAAAGAAGGATTATTTGGTTTTCTTAACTTTTTTTCCTGAAATTCTTCCAATTCAAAAGAGATCTTGAGTTACAATAGGTTTCAAGTTTTGCAGTATACTCATTGTTTCACTATTTCTTGAAATATTTGATAATATTGGCCCATTTCATATGTATATACCAGCTTGACTCAGTTAATTGAGCAACTAGTACTATTAAGTCTTCTAGTCCTTGTATATCTTCAATATTTGAAGTGGTAAAATTTCCAAAATTAACTCAAATTTGATTGATGAATTTCTTCTTCTTATCACTTTCTTTATGAAGAGATAGCCTTTTTTCTTGAATAAACTTCTCTTGAATTGTAATGCTGACAACCAAGAATACATGATCAGAGGTCTCTCTAAGATCAGGGATTATTGGATGTGAATTGAATTCTTTAGAGTCACCTCTGAAGAACATGAGGTTAATAATGGAATTATGATTATTCAAGTTGTCTACATATCTAGTAAGTACTGAATTAATAGAAGATGATTGTTCAAGGTTCAGTGTATTAGCTACTTCTGATAAAGTGTTAGCATAGGTAAAATAGTAAAGGTACAAAGAGTCTTAGTGTCAGGCATAGTTCATACCAGAGTGAAAGTCTGCAAGATGGACTCAGAGTTGTACAGACTTGTAGAACAACCTTGGCTTCAGCTTATATACTGTGCTGTTTGTCTGCCATATAGTTGTAATTTCAGATAATAAGAAGAAGTCTAAGATGAGAGTAAGTGCTGATTTGGTGTATCATTATTGAATACTGGGGATCAAGTTCAATAAGAGTTTATCTTTGTTAATTATCAGACTAGTGAATTAAAGTGTAACTACTAGTCTTATATACAAGTTCCTACTATAGGAGATGCTCAGGATTTCAGTAGTATAGCCCCTATTACTCTAAGCAGAGGTTTTAGTGTTAAGACACTGATAAGAGTAACTTCGTCATGGAAGACCAAGTCAAATAGAAGTATCTTTACCATAGAAGATAGAATATCCAGATGGTTGCTGTACTGCCATAAGGCATGTTGTCAAAGCTGAAAGTGGTAGACTCTAATTTATTTTATTTTATTTTTCATTTCTATTTTCTTTTCAATTTATTTTCCTCTATTCTATTTTTAGAACTAGTATTAGAGTTAAAGTAATGAGATCATGCTGTTACATATTAGTCACATCAGATGACATGGTCACAGTAACAGTCACAAGTCACATGATGCATGGAAAGATGTAAAAGGTTCTGGAAGGATGATATCATACAACATGTACAACATGTGTTAACCTTATAGCATATGTATGGTTATTTAGGGTAGGCTAGAAGTAGCTCACATAGACCATTAGGTATTAGTATATAAGATAGACAATCTTGTACAGAGTTCTCTATTGAGTTCTCTTATGTCAACTAACTCTAAGGTCTTTGAGTTGTAACATATGTTGCAAGAAAGATAGCTACTATAGAAGATAAGCTTGTATAATTGAGAGATAATATCACTGCAGGGATGTAATTTCTAAATGAGTGGACTTGGTATATAACACTTAGTTATTATCTCTAATATTAAAATCACCAGTTATAATAATAACATTACTAAGATTTGTTTTAGTATTCTTTAGATACTTCAAAAGAGATTAAGTTAATATCCTTATGATTATAGATGTCTTTTCTAAGAGAAAAACAAAGTAAAGAGAAACCTAATTTGAT
>Ga0157358_1000160_pt1 | contig 26749 bp, 22 predicted proteins | sample AttcapACBM2_FD_111484 | JGI IMG/M metagenome (GOLD analysis project Ga0157358, IMG submission 111484) | Fungus gardens microbial communities from leaf cutter ant in Botucatu, State of São Paulo, Brazil - Atta capiguara ACBM2 | ecosystem: Host-associated > Fungi > Mycelium > Unclassified ... | reverse complement strand
AGGCAATATTAACCGTAACTATGAGTATGTCTTTGACGAAGAGGTTGAAATGATAGGACGTATTCTTAAGGCTCAAGGATTGCCTGTCACGCGGCCACAGGCAGCACGTGTTACTGGAAGGGAGATTGAGCTGTTCCATTCAACTCTCACACAGCATCAGCCATTAGTTGAAGCAATGCCCTTCATATTTGAACCTTTCAGTTTTGGCGAAGCGGATGCAGCACGGGTAAGTAGGGAGAATCTTTTTGTTCCTGCCACAAGCTTTGATCCAGGTCCTTATCTGATAGAATACGCGGTTTCAATGTCAGATAATCCCGAGCACTTAACTGCAGACGATTGGCAGATGTCAACCCTATTTACAGGATTAACGCCTGCTACAGAATATTTCCTCTTTGCGCGTCAAGCAGATCATCATAACCGATATGCGGGAGCAATTATTTCAGGTTTGGCTTCGGTAGTGACCTTAGCAGAACCATCTTATGAACCTGCACCTGAAAATGGAGCTGGAAAGGATAACGGTAACGTTGAGGAAGAGACGCGTCGTCCAGGAGAAATTAATGGTGCAGACAAACAAGACCAACCAAATGACTACCTGAATGATGAAAAGCTCAGTAAGGAGGAAACTCCTACAGAAGATCCGGTAACAAGGGAGGAGGAACAAGAAGAAGGGACCCAATTACCTCGTACAGGAGAAATGATTGCCTCAGGGCTTGGTATTGCTGGTTTAATCACTCTTGCCAGCGCAGCCATTTTACGAAAAAAGAAGAGAAAAGAGTAAGAGTTATTCCGAAAAACAGGACTTGAAAACGAGAAGGTTTATGAATTTTCTCGTTTTTTTTTGCACATTTTGCCTTAAGTCATAGATTTTCTCGAACTATTAATGAATAACTTTTGAAATTCAGGTAAAATAGAAAATAGGACTATTGGATTGTCCGTTGAATTTTAGAAAATACAGGAGACATATATCGCATGAAAAAAAGAGGCATCCTCTTGGTTAATCTTGGGACACCCGAGAATACATCGCCCCAAGCTCTAAGAAAATACCTGAAGAAATTTTTATCTGACCGACGCGTGATTAAAACCCATCCTTTGCTCTGGCAACCGCTTCTCAACGGGGTTATTCTTAATACGCGCCCGAAAAAATCCGCCAAGCTCTACGAAAAAATTGTCAGAGATGGTGAATTTCCGCTACTGACTTACACAGCAGCACAGGAAAAAAATCTGCAGGAACTTTGGCCTGAGGTTGAAGTAGCTATGGGGATGTCCTACAGTGAGCCTAGCATTGAAAGCGGCTTGGAAACTCTCTTGAGTAAAGGTGTGGAGGAGTTAACTGTTCTTCCTATGTATCCACAATATTCTGGGACGACAGTGGGGTCGGTTTTTGACAGTGTCATGAACTTCTTTTTGAAAAAAGATCATATTGTCGATTTAAAGTTTATACGCTCATTTTATAAAGAACCTCTCTATATCAACTATTTTGCGCAGAAGATAAAAGAGACCCTCGTAAAGGAAGAAGACATTGAAGCTGTTGTCTTTTCTTACCACGGTATCCCGCTTTCTTACGTCACAGATGGTGACACTTATCCAGAGGAATGCACGGAAACAACACGCTTAATTATGGAAGAACTTGGCGATTTCCCACATTATCAAACTTACCAGTCGAAATTTGGGCCCGCTGAATGGTTAACTCCCGCAACAGACGATACCTTGAAGAAACTACCAGCACAAGGGATCAAAAAAATTCTTATCGTCGCGCCTGGCTTTGTGGTAGATTGTTTAGAAACAATTGAAGAGCTTGAAGAAGAAAATAAAGAATACTTCCTTGAAAATGGAGGTGAAAAGTATGTTTATGTCTCACCTTTCAATGAAGATATGGCTTTTGCTGAGCTTGTCAAAGAGATTGCAGAGAAAAAATAAACATTATTTTCTAAAAAATCAAAAAACTTACTCCAAAGGGCTTGACAAAAGATAAAGAAAATCCTAAAATGGTGATTAGAGACAAGTCTTTAACCAATTCTTTCCAAGAGAGCGAGTGTGTGGTGTGAACTCGTATTGTGATTGCTAAAGATACCACTCTGATAATTCTTTCTGAGAACAGAAAGCGCGGCTGACACGTTACGTCAAAGATGAGATATTTTTGAGGCTTTTTGTGCCGAAAAAATTAAGAAGGTGGTAACACGCAGATCGCGTCCTTTAAGAGGAAGCTGATCTGCGTTTTTTTATTTCCTCAGTGCTCATCCCCAAACCTAAAATATGTTAACAAAAAAATTGGAGGCTTATATGATTAAAATCACTTTCCCAGATGGTGCTGTCAAAGAATTTGAGGCAGGCATCTCAACACTTGAAATCGCAAAATCAATCTCACCTGGTTTGGCAAAAAAAGCCTTGGCTGGTAAAGTCAACGGCAAGCTTATTGACGTGACCCGTCCAATCAAAGAAGATGCAACTTTTGAAATTGTAACACCTGATCATGAAGATGCTTTTGGCTTACTTCGTCATTCCGCAGCTCACTTATTTGCTCAAGCAGCACGTCGTCATTTTCCAAATATTCACCTTGGTGTAGGTCCAGCTATTGAAAATGGTTTCTACTACGATACTGATAATGAAGAAGGACAAATTTCAAACGACGATTTGGAAAAAATCGAAGCAGAAATGCGTCGTATCTCCAAAGAAAATTTCCCTTCAATTCGTAAAGAAGTTACAAAGGAAGAAGCGAAAGAAATCTTTGCTGGTGATCCTTATAAGCTTGAGCTTATCGAAGAACACAATGAAGATGAAGGTGGTTTGACAATCTATAGCCAAGGCGAATATACTGACCTTTGCCGTGGCCCACACGTACCGTCAACTGGTTTCATTAAATTCTTCAAATTGCTTAATGTGGCAGGAGCTTACTGGCGTGGAAATAGTGATAACGCGATGATGCAACGTGTTTACGGTACTGCTTGGTTTAATAAAGAAGACCTAGAAGAAAACTTGAGAATGCGTGAAGAAGCGAAAGAACGTGATCACCGTAAACTCGGTCGTGAATTAGACCTCTTCTTCAATGAAGCTTCTTTGGGAGCAGGTACAGCTTATTGGCTTCCAGATGGTGCAACTATTCGCCGTACAATCCAACGTTTCGTAGAAGACCGTGAAATCGCTGCAGGTTACTTGCACGTTAACACACCAAACTTGATGAACTTGGATATTTATAAACAATCAGGTCACTGGCAACATTATCATGAAGACATGTTCCCACCAATGGATATGGGTGATGGTGAACAAATGGAGCTTCGTCCAATGAACTGCCCATCGCACATTGCAATCTATAAACATCATGTACACAGCTACCGTGAATTGCCTATCCGTATCGCTGAGTTTGGTACAATGCACCGTTATGAAAAATCAGGCGCACTTTCAGGACTTCAACGTGTACGTGTGATGCAACTGAACGATGGTCATACTTTTGTTACACCTGATCAAATCCAAGAAGAATTTGGTAAAATTCTTGAATTAATTATGGAAATGTATCGTGATTTTGGTATCGACGATTATAGCTTCCGTCTGTCATATCGTGATCCAGAAGATACAGAAAAATATTTCCCAGACGATGCAATGTGGGAAAAATCACAACGTATGCTTAAAGCGACAATGGATGACATGAATCTTGACTACGTTGAAGCTGAAGGTGAAGCAGCCTTCTACGGACCAAAATTAGACATTCAAGTGAAGACAGCTTTGGGTAACGAAGAAACACTTTCAACTATCCAATTGGACTTCCTTAACCCTGAAAACTTTGACATCACATATGTTGGTGCAGATGGTGAAAAACACCGTCCAGTCATGATTCACCGTGGTGTAATTTCAACTTTGGAACGCTTTACAGCTTACTTGATTGAACTTTATAAAGGTGCATTCCCAACTTGGTTGGCACCTACTCAAGCCATCATCATTCCTGTAAACAATGAAATTCATGCCGATTACGCATGGGAAATCAAAAAACGTCTCCAAGAAAAAGGATTGCGTATTGTCGTTGATGAATCAAATGAAAAAATGGGTTATAAGATCCGTCAAGCTCAAACACGTAAAGTTCCTTATCAAATCGTTGTGGGTGACCAAGAAATGGCAGATGGTACTGTAAATATCCGTCGTTATGGCTCTACAGATACTGAAGTTATCAGCTTGGATCAATTTATCGAAAATATTCAAGAAGATGTAGCAAACTACAGTCGTACTAAATAATAAAAAGAGAGGAAACTCTCTTTTTATTTATTATTAGAGCGGGTTGTATTTTCTAAAAAATCCAGAATACAAGCGCATTCACGACTTATAACTAGAAAAATAGTTCACAAAATGCTATACTAAGACAGTAATAGAAAATATTCGGAGGAATTTGAAATGGCAATCGTTTCAGCAGAAAAATTCGTACAAGCCGCTCGTGACAATGGTTACGCTATCGGTGGTTTCAACACAAACAACCTTGAATGGACTCAAGCTATCTTGCGCGCAGCAGAAGCTAAACAAACTCCAGTACTTATCCAAACTTCAATGGGTGCTGCTAAATACATGGGTGGTTACAAAATGTGTAAACTCCTCATTGAAACTCTTGTAGAATCAATGGGAATCACTGTACCAGTAGCTATTCACCTTGACCACGGTCACTTTGATGATGCTTTGGAATGTATCGAAGTTGGTTACTCTTCATTGATGTTTGACGGTTCACACCTTCCAATCGAAGAAAACCTTAAACTTGCTGAAGAAGTTATCACAAAAGCTCACGCTAAAGGTATCTCAGTTGAGTGTGAAGTTGGTTCTATCGGTGGTGAAGAAGACGGTATCGTCGGTGAAGGCGAACTTGCTCCTATCGAAGATGCAGTAGCAATGGCTAAACTTGGTGTTGACTTCCTTGCAGCTGGTATCGGTAACATCCACGGTCCTTACCCAGAAAACTGGAAAGGTCTCCACATCGATCACTTGACTAAATTGAACGAAGCACTTGTTGCTGCTATGGGCAAAAATGTTCCTATCGTATTGCACGGTGGTTCAGGTATCCCTGACGATCAAATCCGCGAAGCAATCGCTAACGGTGTAGCTAAAATCAACGTAAACACAGAATGCCAACTTGCATTTGCAAAAGCAACTCGTGAATTCGTCGTTGAATTTAACGCTAACGAAGCTGAATACATGAAGAAAAAACTCTTCGACCCACGTAAATTCTTGAAACCTGGTTTCGACGCAATCACTGCATCAGTTGAAGAACGTATCGACGTTTTCGGTTCAGCAAATAAAGCATAAGTCTTGATCTGTGAAGCAATCTTTGATTGTGAGCAAACAAAGCTTAATCAGCTTTATAAATACGAATAAAAGAATGCTTGTCAGAAATGGCAGGCGTTTTTTTTATGTGAAATTAGGAGGAGGAAGTAAATGACAAACTATTTAAAAAGTTAAATATAAACATAAAAGAAATTTTTCAATACTTTGTTTTATGTGTCAATGAGAAAACAAGAGTCAACAAAATGTTAATTTTACTGACTCTTGTTTATGTTTGTTACTATAACGTAACTCAAGTATATCATACTTTCATGATAAAATGTAGAGGTACTACTTTTTAATAGTAATCAATTTTAGGATGTTAGATAATAATAGAAATGCCTTAATTTCAACCTTTAGTGGCATTGTGTGTCGAGAAAATTAACATTTTACCAACACTCTAAAAGCTGTAAGTAGACAGTGAAGTTTTAAATTAAAATAATCAGCAAAGGAATATTAATGAAAAACTACATTAAAAATCAAGAAAAGCGTATTTCATTTTATAGCTTATTTAGAGGTATGAAGAAAATCCGTATAGCGGTATTACTTTTCATTAGTGCAGTGTTGTTATTCCCAAGTATTGTTGCACAAGCTCAGGCTTCTGCTTATGTAAATGCGAATACATCTTATGCGCAATCAACATACCAGTCAGAACCAATTGATGATTCCGGCAACAGACAACTTGTCTGGAGTCTTAGAGTAAATAAAGATAATCCTGAAAATATTAATGTTAAAACAACAACACTCACTGAAGATTCTTTTACAGTCAATGACTATATTGATGGCTTTATATTAACAAACTACGGGAAACTTGCTTCAGTACCTACTGTAAGCCTCTCATCTTCAAACTTGTATAAAATACAGTACTCTATTGATGGAGTAACCTTTACTGACAGTGCTCCAGCAAATTTAGAATTAGTAAAAGCATTTAATGTACTAGTGGAGGGTACAATTCCTAAAAAAAACCTCTATTGTAACAACTTTTTCTGTAAAACCAATTATGGAAGCAATTCCAGATAATAAGGGTGTTGTTGCTGTTAAGCATACATATAGATACGGTAGTAGTACATACGAATGGAGCCCCTTGTATTTTAGTCCGTTTACTGACAAAGCCGCAGACCTTACAGTAATTTATCAGGACGAGAATGGTAAAGAATTACATGCGCCACAAACAATTTCCGGCAAACTTGGAGAAGCTTATGATACTACTACCTCTCAATATCAACCTTCTATTGATGGTTATACATTAGATGAAAGTAAGCTTCCTGCTAATGCCAAAGGTACTTTATCCGACCAAGCTCAAACGGTAACTTATGTGTATACTAAGAATCCAGTCAAAGCCGCAGATGTTGCGGTAAATTATGTAGATGAAGATGGAAACGCAATTCCTAGTGTTTCTCCGCAAACTATCAGTGGTAATGTAGGAGATTCCTATGATGCTACTACGGACGTATATAAGTTAACAATTGGTGGTTATACTTTAGACGAAAGCAAGCTTCCTACTAATGCGAAAGGTACTTTATCTGATAAAGCTCAAACGGTAACTTATGTGTATACTAAGAATGAAATACCTAATATTACTGGGATAGTTCTTGCTAAATATGTAGACATAGATGGAAACAAAATCTCAGAAGATATTGTGAAATCAGGAACTGTTGGAGAAGGCTATAGTACTGAAAAGAAAAAAATTAAAGGTTACACTTTCAAAGAGGTTCAAGGTAATATAACTGGTCAATTCACAGAACAAATTCAAACCGTAACTTACGTGTATACTAAAAATAAAGTGAATCCGGTGCTCCCTGAACCAAAACCTGAGAAGAAATCAGATTCTAAGGATAAAAACAATAATAAAGGAACAATATCTACAACACAACACGCTTTACCTGCCACAGGGGAGAATGAAAGAATGACGATGATGAGCATCATCTTAGGACTAATCCTTATAGCTTTGGCTACAGTCGTTTCTATCTTCCGCTTTAAGAAAGCAAATAAATAATACCAAAAAGAAGTTATAATCTATAACTTCTTTTTATTTATCAAAAAATGAACAACTCTATTAAAAGTTATGAATAAGGTGTTTGAGGATAAAATATTTAATGAATTGTTCAAGACGCAAAAAAGTCTTGCAAGAGTGCAAGTTTAAAAAATTATTTTTTGTGATGGGAGGGCGGATTTATTTAGGCTAGTTTGTTTTCATCAAAGGTTTGATTAGTTTTGAGGAGATGAAAAATTACTCGAATGAGCTTCTTAGCAGCGTGAGAAATGGCTACGTAATAGTGCTTACCTTGACTTCGTTTCAGGGCGAGGTAGGTTTGGAAATGCGGTGAGAAGCGACATACACATGTTGTTGCGAGCATCAGTGCATAACGAAGATAAGGAGAACCTCTCTTGACCATACGCCCTGTAGTGTCTAAGGTTCCAGATTGATAAATGGAAGGTTCAAGTCCTGCATAGGCTTGAAGTTGAGCAGGATTCTTAAAGTTATTGATGTTCTTAATTTCAGCTAAGATGGTAGCACCTAAGCGTTCTCCAATACCTGCAATTGAAGTAATAGGAGAGTCGAGTTCGTATAAAATTGAGTTGATTCGGTTTTGAATTTCATAAATTTGGCTTGTAAGATGTCTAATGGTTGCGATGAGTTGAGTCAATTCCAGTTGTAGAGCGAATGATGGATTTCCGATTGTATCTTGAGCAGCTTGTTGGATTTGATTAGCTTTATCTGCTTTTAAACGTTTGATTTTTAGCAACGAATTAATCTTTGAAGCTGAGGGATATCTTGTGAGAAGCTAATAAACGTATTGATTGTGAGGACTTGTCACGATTTTCGCTAGTTCAGGAAAGATAATATTAATACACGAACATACAAAGTTTTGGCCTTAGAACGGTCATGTATGAGACGGTTTTGATGCCGTGTTAATTCTTTGAGTTCACGCGTTTGAGGTTCTACTATAAATCGTTCAGAATAAGAATCGGTGAGTAATTACAAGGGCATCCTTTTTATCTGTTTTGGATTTACGAAGTGTCTGTGATTTAACATATTCCTTGATAAGTAAGGGTTTATAGGTAAACACAGTGTAACCTAGCTTTTGAAGAAACATAACGAGGCTATCACCATAATGCCCTGTGTCTTAAAGTGCAATGAGGATTTCGGAAATTGGATATTCGAGTGATTCCAAGTGTTCTCTTAAAATTTGAAAACCTTGACAGGAGTTCTCAAAACATAAGTTTTTTGTGATAACTTCACCTTGATTTTCAAGAATTGCGAGATCATGTTTAAATTTAGAAACATCGATTCCAACACAAAGTGTCATATAGTTCTCCTAGATTTAAAATTTAGCTCACTGTGATAACTCCACGCACTTTTTGTCTCGTAGCTATATTAGATATAAAACGTCTAGCGTTATCAAACTAATTACCAATTGAACAAAAAGCTGTGGCTAGAGCCATTCACTAATCGTCAAGCGATTGGAGTTGGGAACTAATCCACAGCTATCTACTTCAAGTTTAACACTTGAGCTTTAGCAGTAGCGAACTGCTTAATATAAATAAATGAAGGCAGTTTGAGTCAAAAATTTGAAAGAAAATGTTAAACTTAAAGAAGAGCAAAGGTCCTCTGTTTGGTAGGATAAATCTGCTACTTAGAGTGATACCGCTCAAACCATCAATAGTGAAGAAATGAGGGGGAGAGATGATAGGAATAAAAAAACGTAAGAATACCGAACTTTCAAAAGAAATGAACGGACAAATACCTCAAACAGTGAAAAAATCTATAAGCAGTGATAAAGCTTCTAAGGTTCATAGAACCATTCATGGGGCCTCAATTACTGCTGCAGGTGTAGGTGCTCTACCGATACCTATTGCCGATGCCTTAATTTTAGTACCTATTCAGTTAAAGATGCTGAAAAATATTTATAAAATTTATGACGTCAAGTTCAGTGATAAATTTGTTGTAAACTTTATAAGAGTGACATTGATTCCGTACATCGGAAGATCGTTGGCTACTTTGATTCCAGGTGTAGGTAGTGTGGTCAATGCTTCAATAGCTGCAGCAATTACTGAAGCGATTGGCTGGAGTGCAGCAGCTTCTTTAGAAAAAGGCATCGACATCACGAAAGATACCGAAAAATTTGAAGGAATACTGACAGATACACTCAAAACTTTGATTCAACAAAAAAAATAAAAAAACGGCTAGGCTTAGCTGTTTTTTTTATTTTAAAATTTATCCTTGACAAGATTTTGATAATACAGTATACTAATATAAAAGCGGTTTCATAAAAACGGATAGTGATTATTAAGTTAAGCTAGACCTTATCGTACTCTATTTTTGTCATAGGGGCGATAGGGTCTATTTTTGTGAAATGAGGGGAAAATTGTGGAAATCAGAAAAATCCTAAATAATAACGTGGTCATAGCAATTAATAGCAGAAATGAAGAAATCATCCTTATGGGGCTGGGTATTGGTTTCAAGAAAAAAATAGGTCAAGCAGTTGAGGTTGATAAAATCGAAAAGATTTTTGGCCTAAAAGCCAGCTCGGATATACAGAGCTTTTCGGAGATTTTAAATGAGATACCGAGTACTATTATTGAGCTGTCGATGGTGACTTTATCTGAGGTCAAAGTTAAATTTGATAAAGAAGTTTCAGACACAACGCTTGTTGCTTTTGCGGATCATCTTCATGCAGCACTTCTGCGGACTGAAGAAAATATTTCAGTAAAGAATTTCCTGCTTTGGGATATTAAACGTTTCTTTCCAGAAGAGTTTAAAATCTGTCTGAAAGCATTGGAAAAGGTAAAAGAACAATTCGGTGTAGAACTGCCAGAAGACGAAGCAGGATTTCTGACCATGCATATCGTGAACGGTACACTTGGTACTGGTCATGAGTACGCGATGCAGTTGACCAAGCTTATGGAAGAAATTTTAACGACATTAAAGTATACCTTAAAAATCACCTTTGATGAACAAGATATTTACTTCCAACGCTTCATTACGCACCTCAAATTCTTTACGGAGCGAATTTTAGCTGGGAGTGCCAGAGTAGAAGAAACCGATAAGGAACTTTTTGCTCTTATTATGCGCAAATATCCCAATGCTTATCTTGGCACACGTAAAGTGAGCGAATTTTTAAAGCAAACAAGGGATTATGAAGTCTCAGAAAGCGAACAGATTTATATGACCGTGCATTTGGCACGTATCTTGGAGAAAATCCAATAAAACTAAACTTTGGTAACAAATGGATCGTGACATTAAGTTGGCGAGACCTCTAAAAAATATATTATTTGGAGGTTTGTGATGGGCAAATATGAAGCTCTTGCAAAAGACATTGTAGCAAATGTGGGAGGGAAAGAAAATATCCTCTCATTGACAAATTGTATTACGCGACTACGCTTTAAGTTAAAAGACGAAAGTATCGCAAATACAGAAGTACTGAAGAAGATGAATGGTGTGGTCACGGTCATGCAAGCCGGTGGACAATACCAAGTCGTTATTGGGAACCATGTTCCTGATGTCCGCGCTGATGTGGATAATATTATCGGCAAGCTAGAGACAGATTCTTCTCAGACAAAAGCCACAGGAAATATCTTCGATAAGTTTGTCGAAATGATTTCGGGAATTTTCCAGCCTATTTTAGCACCTTTGGCAGCAGCAGGTATGATTAAAGGATTGAACGCGATTTTGTCCTTTGCACTGGGTGCAAGTTTCCAAGCTTCTTCAACCTATGCTGTCCTTAATTCTATGGGCGATGGACTTTTCTTGTTCTTACCAATCTTTATTGGCTATACCGCGATGAAAAAATTCAACGGCTCACCCTTTGTTGGGATGATGATTGCCGCAGCCTTGGTTTATCCTGGATTTGTGGATGGAGCAGTTACCAAAACCTTCGCTGAGAGTGGGGGGCTAAACTTCTTTGGAATACCATTTTCAGTGCCAGCAGCAGGTTATGGTTCATCCGTCATGCCGATTATCGCTATTACAGCTTTTGCGGCTTTTCTTGAACAACAGCTCAAGAAAATTATCCCTGACGTAGTGAAACTTTTCTTAGCACCTTTCTTTACAGCTTTGATTGCAATTCCTTTAGGTTTCCTCATTATTGGACCAGTCATGAATATTGCTTCTGATGCTTTAGGAAAAGGACTTATTGCCTTGCAAGGTTTCAGTCCCATTATCTTTGGACTGGTGTTAGGTTTTACATGGCAAATTTTGGTTATGTTTGGCTTACACTGGGCAATCATTCCTTTTGCCATCATTTCTTTAGCGCAAGGTGAGCCAACTGCATTACTTATTGCAGCATCAGGTGCTTCATTTGCTCAGACTGGTGCAGTGGGGGCAGTGATGTTGAAAACAAAAGACAAACGATTACGTGAGTTAGCAATCCCTGCATTCATTTCAGGATGGTTTGGCGTAACAGAGCCAGCCATCTACGGGATAACACTTCCAAAGAAACGTCCTTTCTGGGCTTCATGTGTGGTAAGTGGTATTATTGGTGCTTTTGCTATGGGATTGGGCATAAAAGGTTACACAATGGGCGGCTTAGGTGTCTTTAGTTTCACAACAAATATCAGTTTAGATGGTGATATTTCGGGAGCAGTTAAGATGATCATTTTAGCAATCATTGGTGTAATTGCAGGCTTTGTTTTGACATGGATTCTTGGTTTTGAAGATGAAAGCTCCGAGGAAGAACAACCAAAAGAAGCAACAAAAAGTCAAAAACGTGTATCACAAGCAGGAGGTGAAGAACATATTGCGACTCCTTTAGAAGGCAAGGTCCGTCCATTATCTGAAGCCAATGATGCAGCTTTTTCAGCCGGTGTTATGGGCAAAGGAGCAGTAATTGAGCCGACACTTGGTGAAGTTTACGCACCTTTTGATGGACAAGTGATGACCGTTTTTCCTACAAAACATGCTATAGGTTTAATTTCAGATCAAGGGACAGAGCTCCTTATCCATGTCGGTATTGATACAGTGCAACTGGAAGGGAAATATTTTGAATCCTTCGTTTCACAAGGTCAAAAGATTCAAAAAGGGGATTTATTGCTGAAGTTTGATATGGAAGCTATTGAAGCTGAAGGTTTCAGTACACAAGTACCGATTATTGTAACCAATAGCAGTGATTTTGAGGATATTGTAATAACTGACAAGACAGTTATTCATAAAGCAGAAGAGTTATTAACAGGGCTTGTAAAAACAGCGGATGACTTGGTCGTTCAGCCAGTATAAAAAAGGAGATGGAGATGAGCTTTAAAAAAGACTTTTTATGGGGCGGAGCTATCGCGGCCAATCAAGCAGAAGGTGCTTATAATGTTGGCGGTAAAGGACTGTCTGTGGCTGATATGAAAACAGTAGGTGGAAAAAACAAGGAACGTCATTTTACACCTATGCTTGATGAGGAGATATATTATCCCTCACATCGGGCGATTGATTTTTATCATCATTACAAAGAAGATATTGCTTTGTTTGCTGAAATGGGCTTTAAAATATTCAGACTGAGTATAAACTGGTCACGAATTTTCCCTCAAGGAGACGAAACTCAACCTAATGAAGAAGGTTTACTCTTTTATGATCGTGTGTTTGATGAATGCTTGAAACATGGCATTGAACCATTGGTTACACTCAGTCACTTTGAAATTCCACTGGGCTTGATGGAAAAATACGATGGCTTTCTAAGCCGCGAAACCATTGATTTCTATGTGAATTATGCCAAAGTATGTTTTGAGCGCTACAAAGATAAAGTCAAGTATTGGATCACTTTTAACGAACTTAATTTTGGCTCAATGCCCCACGGGGAACTTACGGTTTTAGGCCTTCATCCACATGGTGATTTTGCGCTTAATACGATTCCAGAGGATGAGCATAAAAGATTTCAAGCCTTGCACCATACTTTTATTGCCAGTGCAAAAGCGGTAATTGAGGGCCACAAGATTAATCCAGAGTTTAAGATTGGCTGTATGATTGCGCATTTGACCATGTACCCTCTTACACCAAACCCAGCAGATGTCTTGCAAACCAAAGAATATGATCTGCTTGTGAATAAGTTTGTCGGTGATGTCCAAGTCAAAGGAAAATATCCTGCGCTCATCGAAAAATACTTCCAAAATAAAAATATTGACATTCATAAAGAAGAAGGTGATGATGCGCTGCTCCGAGAAGGAAGGGTTGATATGTACACTTTCAGTTACTATATGACACTTTGCGTAACGACTCAAGAAGGGGCAGAGCCTTCGATGGGGAACTTGATGGGTGGTGCAGCAAATCCTTACTTGGAAGCCAGTGAATATGGTTGGCAGATTGATGCAACCGGTTTGGAGTATACTCTAACTGACTTGTATGACCGTTATGAAATCCCGCTCTTTGTCGTCGAAAACGGATTAGGCATGGAAGACAAGGTCGAAGCAGATGGGACAATCAATGATGATTATCGTATCGATTATTTCCAAAAACATATCCAGGCGATGAGCCACGCAGTTGATAAAGGGGTTGACCTCCTGGGTTATACACCTTGGGGCTGTATTGATTTGGTTTCCGCAGGGACTGGAGAAATGCGGAAACGTTATGGCTTTATCTATGTGGATATGGACAATGAGGGTAAAGGAACATTAAAACGTTCCAAGAAAAAATCATTCGACTGGTACAAAGAAGTAATTGCCTCAAATGGCGAAAATATTTTAAGGGAGAAATAAAATGACATTTAAAAAAGATTTTTTATGGGGCGGCGCCACAGCTGCTAATCAATTGGAAGGTGCCTTTGATGTGGATGGGAAAGGACTTTCTGTCGCAGATGCGATGCCGGGCGGAAAAGAACGCTTAGCAATTCTCAATTCACCAGACTTTGATTGGACCATTGATGAAGACAAGTATGTTTATCCCAACCACAAAGGGATTGATCATTACCATCATTTTAAAGAAGATATTGCTTTATTCGCGGAGATGGGCTTTAAAGCTTATCGCTTTTCTGTGGCCTGGTCCCGCATCTTTCCGAAGGGGAACGAAAGTGAGCCTAATGAAGCCGGTCTGAAATTCTACGACCAACTGATTGATGAATGTTTGAAATACAATATCGAACCTGTAGTCACAATTTCTCACTATGAAATGCCACTTCATCTTGCTAAAGAATATGGCGGATGGAAAAATCGTGAATTGATTGAATTCTATGTCCGTTATGCAAAAGTTTTATTGGAACGTTATCAGGACAAAGTGAAATACTGGATGACTTTCAATGAAATCAACTCTGCAACCTTCTTTGCGGCTCTGGGGCAAGGTTTAGTGCCTTCAAATGGTGGAAATGACAAAAAGAACGTCTTCCAAGCTTGGCACAATCAGTTTGTTGCAAGTGCTTTAACTGTAGAATTTGGTCATGCCTTGAACAAAGATTTGCAAATTGGCTGTATGAGTATTTATTCAACCACTTATGCTTTTGATGCCAATCCTGTGAATCAGATAGCTGCTCAACAAAGTATTCAAGAATTCAATTACTTCTGTAATGATGTGCAAGTCCGAGGGGAGTATCCTGTCTTTACACATCGCCTGCATAAGAAATATGGGATTAAAACAGAAGACTTAGAGATTACGAAAGAAGATTTGGACACCTTGAAAAAAGGAACAGTCGATTACATCGGTTTTAGTTACTATATGTCAACTGTAGAATCGAAAACCCAAGAAGGGGTTGAAGCAAGTGGAAATATGGTACTCGGGGGTGTAAAAAATCCGTTTCTTAAAGAAAGTGAATGGGGATGGGCCGTTGACCCTGATGGCTTACGTTATGCCTTAAATGATCTTTATGGACGTTATCAGCTTCCCCTCTTTATAGTAGAAAATGGCTTAGGAGCTATCGATAAAGTCGAAGCTGACGGTAGCATTCAAGATGATTACCGTATTGACTATTTACGTCGACATATTATTGCTATGGAAGAAGCAGTCGAAGATGGTGTTGATGTGATGGGTTATACACCTTGGGGGTGTATCGACCTTGTCTCTGCCTCAACCGGTGAAATGAGTAAACGTTATGGTTTCATTTATGTGGATTTGGATGATAAAATCCAAGGGACAGGAAAACGTTCTAAGAAAAAATCTTTTGACTGGTACAAGGAAGTCATTGCATCTAACGGTCAAAGACTTTAAAAATAAAAAAACCACTTCAAGTGGTTTTTTTATTGAGGGATTTATTAAGAGGAGGTTTCCAGGTATCCTCTAGAAAATGTCGGACAATCCGACTGAAGTTTGTGGGACGAAAATAGAAACTTAGATGGCTGCCCCCAGGAATGATAAAAAACTGACTATTAGGAATGTGCCTTGCAATATCATGAGCATGGGCGGTTTTCACCACGTCAAACTGGCCATTGATGACAAGTGTGGGAGCTGTTATATTTTCTAATTCATTCATATTTTGGAGCACATCTTCCAAAAGAAGTTGCAAAGCAGGTGAAGGTCGACGCAGTAACTGTGCACAAAAGTTGAGTGATTTTACGGTGAAGCGTACCAAGCCATAAAGTCCAGCATAAGTGGAATTGCCAGCGTTTAGGATCAAACGATGTACACGTGCAGGATACTTGCTGGCTAGAAGCATTGCAATATTTGCGCCATCGCTGAAACCAAGGAGATTGATGGCTTGCAAATTTTCAGCTTGCATCACTTCAAGTACATCTTGCATTAAACGATTAAAACTAAGTTTTTTTCCGCGAAAAAGACTTTTTCCATGACCACGCGTATCGATTGAAATACAAGTATACTCACCCTTTAGTCTTTTGATAAGTCGTTTAAAGATATTACTATTTTGTGAGTTGCCGTGCAGCAGAAAAAGCGCAGGACCTTCACCTTCAACTTTATAGTAAATTTTCACTTTATCACTTGTAATAATATATTTTTCCATGATTTTGTCCTTGATGTTAGTATAGCAGATTAGCCGTAGAAATGGGGCTTTGTAAAATAAATGAAACAACTGTAAAATAATCGCACATATTGGTTGAGTTAGATAATAATTTTTGTTAGAATAAAGTAACATATCGATTTATTAAAAAAAGATTATAAAAAAAATAGAAAGTTTGATTGATTTGAGGAGATGAAATTAATAATGGCGGAAAAAAAATATAAACATATGAAAGTAAAGGAGCGCAAAGCTCTACCAAAGGTCGCTCTAAGTGCAGCGGCAGTACTAGGTGTCGCTGCTTTTGGTGCCAATGCGCATGCGGATAGTGCAACAAGTACTGCATCAGATATCAAAGCGGTGACGAATTTGGACACTCTAGCTCTGAATTCAGAGGAAAACATGGTTGAAGCTGGGGATAATGGGCAGTTGGAGAGTAGTGAAACAGAAAATTCAACAGACTCAACGGATCCGACAAATCCGACAGATCCAACAAACCCAACGGATCCGACAGATCCGACAGATCCAACAAACCCAACAAACCCAACAAACCCAACGGATCCGACAGATCCGACAGATCCGACAAATCCAACAGATCCCACGGAACCTGAAAAACCCGTGAATCCAGAGAAACCGAAGCCAGAAAAACCAAAACCAGAGAAGCCGAAGCCAGAGAAACCAAAACCTTCTCAGCCAAAGCCATCAACGCCAAAACCGAGCACACCAGCTCCAGCTCCGTCTGCACCTAACTATAATTACGTTGCTCCCGTCTATTCTGGAGCCAATTATACAGCACAGGATGCGGTAACGACTTATAAACAGGCAAGTACAGATGGCGACTTGAAATTTAATAAAACAAATATTGCAGTACCACCATTGACAAAAATTAACACTACAACTGCTGAAGATTTTATCAAAAGTATTGCCCCTCGTATTTCACAACTTGCAGGCCAAAACAATCTCTATGCTTCTTTAATTATTGCGCAAGCTATTCTGGAGTCTGGCTACGGACATAGTAATGTCGCAGCAATCTACCATAATTTATTTAATATTATTGGTGCATTTAATGGACAGTCCGTAACAATTTCGTCTGGAACTTACCGTGCCTATGATAATTTTGACCAATCCCTTGTAGATTACATTAATTTGATGTTGCATGGAACAACTTGGAACAGCAAGATTTATGCTGGAAGCTGGAAGGTAAATAGTGCCAGTGTTGAAGACGCAGCACGTTCATTACAAGGTATCTTTGCTACAGATCCAGAGTATGCCGCTAAGCTTATTCAAATTATTAAAGAATACAACTTGACTCAGTATGACGATATTGAAAACTTGTCAGAGGAGTTTAAAAATCTCGATGCTCCCGCAAGTCCCTTATTGGAAGCAATGCCGAGTGATTTGAAATTCCCAGAATATGATGGGAAACAATACCCAGGTGCCTCAAGCTATGCCTGGGGAAATTGTACACAATATGTGTATAACCGTATCTTCCAACTGGGCGGAAAAATTGGCCAATTCATGGGTAATGGTGGCGTTTGGGGTTCAAGCGGCGCCGCACAAGGTTACTATACAACAACTATTCCACAAGTGGGCTACGCGGTAAGTTTTCCACCGGGCGTAGCTGGAGCTTCTGCTGAGTATGGTCACGTTGCTTTTGTGGAAAAAGTAAATAAGGATGGTTCAATTCTTGTTTCCGAAATGAATGTTAAAGGACTTAACGTTGTAAATTATCGTACGATATCAGCAAGTGATGCAAGCTTATCCACATATATTCAACCTCAAAAATAAAAAAAGGTTCGTAAGAGCCTTTTTTTGTCCTTTTGAAAAAAGTTAAAGAAAAAAATCAGTCCAAAGACTGAGATTATCCACAATAAAGTATGGGATAATGTAAATATAGAGATTGACAGATCTCAGTTCTATAACAGGAGGAACAACAATGAATAAAAAAGATAGAATTATGGACTTGATGCGTCGGGGGATCATCACTGAAGACGAAGCATTAGAGTTGCTTGACAAATCAAATCCTATGGCTGAAGAAGGCCACAGCGAAAATAAAGAAAAATTTAACTACACAGATACAGAAGGATTTGTTAACCACGAGGTTGACTTTATGGACTCCTTCAAAGGTATCATGGACCAAATCGTAACAAAAGGAAAAGTGGTGTTCAAAGATGCTTCGAAAGCAATCGATGATAATATCGACTTCTCTAAAGGTTTTCCAAAAGTAAAATCGACAGTAAAAACTGTGGAAAAAGATATTGAAGGTGACTTTCATTCCGTTAATTTAGACATTAAGGCTGGTAAAATTTCCGTTTATCCTGGGGAAAATGCTCATGTAAAAGCTGAATACAGAATTTACGGTGCAGTAGACCAAGAAAAAATTGATGAATATCTGGCTGAAAAAACAAAACTCGAAGTTAGCGACGGTGTTTTAGAGATTACGACATCTGATAGTTTGCGTACAGCTGTGAATTTGGAACTTTACTTGCCTGAAAAAGTGTACGAAACTTTTGATTTCAAGTTTGCACATGGGGATATCAAAGTAGAAAAAATCGCAGTGGATAACTTGGAAATTGATCAAGTCAATGGTGAAGTTGAACTTGTGGAAACAACCAATAAAGATATTAACGTAACTATTAAAAATGGTGAAATTAAAGTTTTAGATGGTTCAACAAATGTTTTGAAGCTGAATTCAGTCAACGGGAACATCCGAGTTACATCAGCCTTTGAAGATGGAGATGTCAATTTGGTCAATGGGAATATTCTCTTGACACAAAACCAAGATACACCAAGAAAATTAATGGTGAAAAATGTCAATGGCGATGTGAAACTTTCTGTACCAGAATATCTCGGCCTCGTTGGACATGTACGGACAGTCTTTGGTGGCTATAAAACACGCTTGAATTTGGATAATCCTTTTGAAGCGAGTCGTAACGGTGCGGCAGTCGTTCGTACTGGCCCAGATACTTTAACCTTTGAACTCGAAACAAAATCAGGAACAATCTGGCTTAAAGATATTGACTAAGCAGAAATCCTTCCAAACTTTTTAGAAAGGAAAACATATGTCTCAAAGACAACTTACAAAATCATCAAGTAACCGTATGTTTACGGGGACCATAGCAGGCGTAGGCGAGTATTTTGGCTTAAGTCGTGATATAATTACACTCATGCGTATTTTGTATGTGTTCTTCGCTTTAGGAAGTTTTGGAACACTTGCACTTGTATATATCGTAGCGAGCTGGCTAATACCTAGCCCTCATTAATCATTCGAAGGACAGCTTCTAGAAAGGAAAGAAAATGTCTCAAAAACAATTAACAAAATCATCAAACAATCGAATGTTGACGGGTACGATTGCAGGTATCTGTGAATACTTTGGTTGGAGCCCTGACATCATTACTTTTGTACGTATCTTGTATGTCCTCTTAGCTTTCGGAAGTTGGGGAAGCCTCATTCCTGTATACTTTATTGCCAGTTGGATTATTCCAAGTGCTGGAAGTAATGCTGGGAGACAAAACTACCGCAGAACAAATGAAGAAAACTGGTCAAGCTATGCGGACCGTTGGCAAAGCAAATCTTCATCTCACTCATCTGGCCGTAAGATGAAAGAGGCTGAGCCAGTTGAAGATGAAAAAAAAGATGATTGGTCAGATTTTTAAAATATAATAATTCCGAATTTCCTAAACTCCTAATAATATAAATGAAAAAAATAAAAATGGACGTCCATCACGTCCATTTTTTTAGTGAGATTTCACCACTCGAGAGGATTTTTGTCTGACCATCTTCAAGGTGAACAACAAGCTGACCAGAGGGCGTTAAATCTACTGCGGTACCTTTATATAAGACTTTATTTTCCTCAAATTCCACGGTCTTCCCGAGAATGAAGGAATGAGATTTATAAATTTCAAAAAAGTTCCGCTTAGAGAGACGATGGAATTCTGACCAGATTTTAGCAACAAGCTCAGAGCGTGTTATTGTGGGAGTTTCTGTAAATAATGATCCGGCTTTGTGAGCGATTGCTTCAGGAAATTTTGAAATATGAAAATTTATTCCGATGCCTAAGGCGACCTGCAAACTCGTGTCTGGTTGGACTTGGGCCTCTGCGAGAATCCCCACAATTTTTTTATGATTGAGGTAAATATCGTTGACCCATTTAATATCTACTTTCTTTGTGGTGAGTGTTTCAATTGCTGAAACGACAGCTGCAGCTGCAAGTAGTGTGTAATTAGGCAGAGCCCCCAAGGCTCCGCCAGGCTTTAAGAGGAGTGTCATATAGATACCTCCTTCAGGACTTGCATAGTATTCCCGCCCAAAACGGCCATAAATACCTGTTTGTTTTTCAGACATATATAAAGTATTGGCTTGACCATCAGTTTTGGCATCCAACTGTGTTGAGATGGATTCATCAAGAATTTTAACGTCGTTTAACCAAGGATTAGCATCTAAAATAATTTTTTTATCTAAAGGATTTTTCATTTAGGCAAAGTATATCAAAAATTCTCTTTTTGTGCTAAAATAAAAGAGTTACAATTTCCGATGGCGGGAGAGCACTCTCCAAGTGAGCAATCACTACCATTAAGCCTGTAACCGAAAAATACTTAAGAAGTAGGGGAAATAAAGAATGTCAGAAAAACGTCTATTCACATCAGAATCAGTTTCAGAGGGACATCCAGATAAGGTTGCTGACCAAATCTCGGATGCAATCCTAGATGCCATCGTGGCACAAGACCCAGACGCACACGTAGCCTGTGAAACAGTAGTTTACACAGGTACAGTCAACGTATTTGGGGAAATATCAACATCAGCTTATGTTGATATCGCTGGAGTGGTTCGTGAGACAATCAAAAATATTGGCTATACAGACAGTGAAAATGGATTTGACTACAAATCAGTCGGTGTCCATGTTTCACTTGTAGAGCAATCACCAGATATTGCCCAAGGGGTAAACGAAGCAGAAGAAGTTCGTGGTAAAGATGGAAAAATCATTGACCCACTTGACCTTATCGGTGCTGGTGACCAAGGGATGATGTTTGGTTATGCAACCAACGAAACAGAAGAATACATGCCACTTGCGATTTCACTTAGCCATAAGCTGGTGAAGAAATTAGCCGATTTACGTAAGTCAGGTGCGATTAGCTACCTTCGTCCAGATGCAAAATCACAAGTTACAGTAGAATATGATGAAGCAGGTCAAGTCAAGCGTGTAGATACAGTGGTTATTTCAACACAACACGCAGCTGAAGCTACCAACGAAGAAATTCGCCAAGATGTTATTGAAAAAGTAATTAAGGAAGTTATTCCTGCAAACCTTCTTGATGATGAAACAAAATACTTTATTAATCCAACGGGCCGATTTGTTATTGGTGGCCCTCAAGGGGATTCTGGGTTGACTGGTCGTAAAATAATCGTAGACACTTATGGCGGGTACGCCCCTCATGGCGGTGGTGCTTTCTCAGGTAAAGATGCTACAAAAGTTGACCGTTCAGCTTCATACGCCGCACGCTATGTGGCCAAAAATATTGTGGCTGCCGGTTTGGCTGATAAAGCTCAGGTCCAATTGTCTTATGCGATTGGTGTAGCTACACCAACCTCTGTCAATATCGAAACCTTTGGTACTGGAAAAGTTTCTGATGACATCTTATTGGCAGCTATCCGTGAAAACTTTGATTTGCGTCCGGCTGGTATCATCGAAATGCTTGATTTGCTCCGCCCAATTTATGGACAAACAGCCGCTTATGGTCATTTCGGTCGTACAGATGTGGATCTTCCATGGGAACGTTTAGACAAGGTTGAAACACTTAAAGAATTACTTTAAGAAACAAAACTGTGTATTATGCACAGTTTTTTATGTCATCAAAACTCTATAAAGGATGCCATTACGCTGTAGCTTTACTGATTTTACTCATAATCATCATTGATCTCTCACGCTGCAGAATATCATGCTTTTAAAATCAAAATGTTAAAAAGTTGAAAGCGGTAAAATACTTAATTGAAACATATCCTAAAAAATGGTAAAATATAGGGAGTGTTTCTCTGCAAACACACATGAATTATAATCAAGCTATCTGCCCTATTGAACCGCGATAGGGCAGGTATGAATAAAAGGAGACAAATGAACGTCATATCACTCGTTCTGCTTGTCTTATTGATTGTATTGGTTATTGCCTTTATTTTTTATGCCCAAAATATTAAGAAAAACAAGCAAGATGCTGAGAGTCTTTTTATGCAGGCAGAAAACAAGGCAAATGAGATAACGGCAAATGCACAGCGTGATGCTGCTCTTGTAAGAAAAGAAGCGGAAATCCTGAGGGACGAAGCAGAAGCATTCAAGAAAGAAGCGCGCTTTAATCTTCGTGAAGAAGAACAAAAGCAACGCCGTGAAATCGAAGATGAATTTAAGCAAGATCGTAAGGAGTTAAAAGAAACTGAACAACGCCTAAAACAACGTGAAGAAGTTCTAGACCGTAAGGATGATAAACTTACAAACAAAGAACGTAGCTTAGACTCTAAAGAGGAAGCGCTCTCTAAAAAAACTGATACACTCAATAAACGTGAGCAAGAACTTTTAGAAATTGAAGAAAAGAAACAAGAAGAATTAGAACGTATCGCTGCTTTAACAAAAGAGGAAGCGAAAGAAATCATTCTTAGTGAAACCCGTGATGGTTTAACAAAAGAAATGGCACAGCTTATTCGTTCAAGCGAAGAAAAAGCACATGCTGAAGCTGATAAACGTGCGAAAAACATTGTTTCACTTGCAATCCAACGTGTCTCTAGCGATTCGGTTGCTGAACAAACAGTATCAGTAGTGACTTTACCAGATGATGGTATGAAGGGCCGGATCATCGGACGTGAAGGCCGTAATATACGTACCTTTGAAGCCTTGACGGGTATTGATGTTATTATTGATGATACTCCAGAAGCTGTTGTATTATCTGGCTTTGATCCGATTAGACGTGAGATTGCACGAATGACCTTGGAACAATTGGTTCAAGATGGTCGTATTCACCCTGCACGTATCGAGGAACTTGTTGAGAAAAATCGCAAAGCATTGGATCACAAGATGCGCGAATATGGTGAACAAGCTGCCTTTGAAGTTGGGGCTCACAACCTTCATCCAGACTTAATGAAAATCATGGGTCGCCTGCATTTCCGAACTTCTTATGGACAAAATGTGCTTGACCATTCAGTTGAGGTGGCAAATGTTGCCGGAAATCTTGCGGGTGAAATGGGCGAAAATGTGACTCTCGCTAAACGTGCCGGCTTCTTACATGATATTGGTAAAGCACTGGATCATGAAGTTGAAGGTAGTCACGTCGAGATTGGTACAGAACTTGCACGTAAGTACAAGGAAAATCCAATCGTTATTAATACTATTGCAAGTCACCATGGAGATACAGAACCAAACAGTAATATTGCTACTTTGGTTGCTGCAGCTGATGCTTTAAGTGCAGCGCGTCCCGGGGCACGTCGTGAATCGATTGAAAATTATATTAAACGACTGCGTGATTTGGAAAATATCTCAACAAGTTTTGATGGTGTTGAAAGTGCCTTTGCATTACAGGCAGGACGTGAAGTTCGTGTCATGGTTAAACCAGAAAAGCTTACAGATGATCAAATCGTAATACTTGCACGAGATGTGAAAAATCGTATTGAAGACGAGATGGATTATCCAGGGAACATTAAAGTTACAGTTATTCGTGAAACACGAGCTATTGACTATGCAAAATAAAAAGTACTCGAGGAGTGCTTTTTTTTATTTTAAAGAAGAATAAACGATCAAATTATGTTACAATTAAATTAATTAAAGTTACTTTATGTTACGCGAAGTGGATATACAAGCTCAACTTTGCTAGAATAGATTGTAAACAATAAGTGAGGTTAAAAAGATGCCCGAACGTGGTTTATTAATTGTCTTTTCTGGTCCTTCGGGAGTAGGAAAAGGTACTGTCCGTGCGAAAATTTTTGAAAATGAAAATAACTTTGATTACTCTGTATCAATGACAACACGTGCACAACGCCCTGGTGAAATAGATGGAAAAGATTATTATTTCCGTACACGCGAAGAGTTTGAAGAAATGATACGTAAAGGTGAAATGTTAGAGTATGCTGAATATGTTGGCAATTACTACGGCACACCTTTAACTTATGTCAATCAAACTTTGGATGAAGGTAAGGATGTATTTCTTGAAATCGAAGTGCAAGGGGCCTTACAAGTTAAGGAGAAAGTACCAGATGGCGTATTTGTCTTCTTGACGCCTCCAGATTTGGAGGAGCTACGTGGTCGACTTGTTGGCCGTGGTACTGATAGCGCAGAAGTTATCAATAACCGGATGATGAAAGCTAAAGAAGAAATTCGCTTGATGAGTGAATACGACTATGCTGTTGTCAACGATAAGGTTGAACTTGCTGCAGAACGTGTCATCAAGATTATTGAGGCAGAACATTATCGTGTCGATCGTGTGATGGAACGTTATGCACATATGATTGAGAAGTTAGACGAAGACGGTAAGAATTAAAAACAAGAGGCTTGAGTTTTTAGCTGAAAGACGCTTAGGTTGCTTCAAATAAGAAGAACCCATTGGTGCCTAAAGTCCAATGCCACAGCGTACAGAAAAGAAAAGAGGAAACTGATATGATGTTAGAACCTTCAATTGACAAATTACTACAACACGTGGATTCAAAATATTCACTCGTGGTTTTGGAAGCAAAACGTGCCCATGAACTACGTGATGGCGAACGTCCTACAATGGAATTCAAATCTGTTAAACGTACATTACAAGCCTTGGAAGAAATTGCGGCAGGAACGGTAACGATTCACCCTTCTCCAGATGCTAAACGTGAAACATTGAAAGAAAAACGTGAATTAGAACGTCTCCAACAAAAAATGGCTGAAAAACTTATCCGTGAACAAATCGCGAAAGAAGAAGCCGAAGAAGAAGCAAAACAAAAAGGAAACCGTGCAGCTAAAGCTGCTGCAGCTGCTGCTGAATAAAATGGTCCAAACTTTCAAAGGTTTATATACGAAATCTTTGGAAGTTTTTATTTTTCCTCAATTCAGAGTTGACATTCGGTCATCTCTTTTTGCTATAATTAAACTATTCTATTTAGAGACAGAAAAAGTAAGCAGAGGAGAAAAATGTTCAAAAAAACAGCACGAATTATTGTAGATGTTCCTCTGATGCAGACAGATAAACCGTTCTCTTATGCGATTCCTACAGAATTGCAAGAGATGATTGAGCCAGGAATGCGCGTTCATGTTCCCTTTGGTAAAGGCAATCGGTTGGTTCAGGGAATTGTTATTGAAAGAGTAGATCAGGAAGAAGAGGCACTCAAAGAAATAGCTGAGCTGCTCGACTTAGAACCTGTCTTGACAAAGGAACAACTCCGTTTGGCCGATGACATGCGCCATACTGTATTTTCTTACAAAATTTCTTGCCTGAAAGCGATGTTGCCTAATTTATTGAATTCAAGCTATGATAAGATTCTGACGAATCAAGAAGGTATTCACACTAAATGGAGCACGTTGAGTGAAAGTCAAAAAGTCCAAGCATTAAAAGAGGTCAAGTCAGGAAAGTTAGCCGTTAGTTACTCTGCAAAGTCAAAAGAAAATAAGAAAACAGAAAAGTATTTAAAGGCTAATGCCAAATTGGCCACCTTTGAGATTGGCAAAGCGGCCAAAAAAAGAGCTGAATTGAAAGATTATCTTTTAAACCAAGAAGCAAGTGTGCGTCAAAAAGACTTGCCATTTTCTTCGGCTATCATCAAGTATTTTATAGAAAATGAACTTGTTGAAGTGACTGAAAAAGAGCTTTCAAGAACAGCAGCTGTTTTTGAAGCTATTGTACCTGATAAAGCGAAAGTTTTAAATCATGAGCAGCAGCTTGCCTTTGATGCCATTGTTTCTTCTGCAGACAAGCCCTTTTTACTTGAGGGAATTACAGGTTCAGGCAAAACAGAGATTTATTTACAGGTTATAGAACATTTTTTGGAAAAGGGACAAACGGCAATTATGCTGGTTCCTGAGATTTCCCTAACCCCACAAATGTCTAATCGATTTATTGCGCGCTTTGGGGAAAAAGTTGCAATCATGCATTCGGGACTTTCAGACGGTGAAAAGTATGACGAATGGCGTAAGATAAAGGAAGGGCGAGCACAGGTTGTTGTAGGGGCACGTTCAGCTATTTTCGCACCTTTGGAAAATATTGGAGTTATTATCATTGACGAGGAGCATGAAACAAGCTACAAGCAAGATTCAAGTCCGCGTTACCATGCCAGAGATATTGCCTTATTACGTGCAAAATATCATCAGGCACGGTTAGTTCTCGGTTCAGCGACCCCCAGTCTCGAAAGTCGAGCACGTGCGCAGCGAAATGTTTATCATTTGTTGACCCTTACCCATCGGGCCAACGATAAAGCTTTCCTGCCTGAAGTTCAAATCGTAGATATGCGTAATAACCTAAGTGACAAGTCGGCCAATTTTTCAGAGATTTTACTTCAAAAAATACGTGAAAAAATTGAGCGAAATGAACAAGTGATCTTAATGCTTAACCGTCGTGGCTATAGTTCTTTTGTGATGTGTAGAGAGTGCGGCTTTGTCGTTGAATGT
>Ga0157358_1000159_pt1 | contig 26839 bp, 15 predicted proteins | sample AttcapACBM2_FD_111484 | JGI IMG/M metagenome (GOLD analysis project Ga0157358, IMG submission 111484) | Fungus gardens microbial communities from leaf cutter ant in Botucatu, State of São Paulo, Brazil - Atta capiguara ACBM2 | ecosystem: Host-associated > Fungi > Mycelium > Unclassified ... | reverse complement strand
TCGCAACCGCATTACGCTTAATCGACATAATCTCTTCTATCGTGCTCGGTTTATCATTTATCAATAACGCAGACTAACAAATCGCTGCCCGAACTACATCCGGGAAATAGTCTTAAAAGCGCGATGCGCGATGCCCGAAGTCACGCCTGAATAGTACCGCCCGGCAACAGGTTGTTATAAAAGAATGCGGCAAGCTTGTATCTTTAACGTCCAATACAGGCTATTAAAAAAATAGTAAATCTGAGATAAAAAAGGCTGAACAATCATTATCCGCTTTTTACATTCTGCCGGGCCATTTTTATCTGGAGCGATGTCGTGAGCATGGCGAAAGTCATGGCCGACAAGGTTTAGCGGGTGGCCCTGATGCTGAGACGGGCTTTTAGTTTCTTCTGGCCCTTGCCGGCTGCCCGACGCGGCAGCCTCGTCCGCCAACAGAAAAAGGCGGCTTATGGATAGCGAAAAGCTGCGCGGAGTGAAGCCTGAAGCCAACCGGCAGCGCGCGCAAATTCAGCCTCTGGCGAAAAATTCCCCCAATCGGCCCTGATGGGGATGCCGACCTGTCATAAGCGCGGACAGTTAACCCGTTTTCAGCTCACGCTTCCACCGGCTTATTTTCAATTCGGACCAATGAATGCTGAGCGCTTTAAGGCACAGAAAAACCGATGCTAACTCAATCGTTATTTTTTATGCCTCGTTTTATTAATTAGTTTAAAAAAACCTGGACGACCGTGATAAAAAAACACACCAATACGATTAAAGATAAAAATAAATATCATCTTCTTTACTATTTTACCCGCATAAAATAAAAATGACCTGAATAAGAAAATAAAAATGTGAATCAGCTTGTTGTAGGATAGCGATAATAAAAATCACTACTCTTTTAGTTTAAGCGCCGTATCCGTGCTTTTCCCTGCCGTTCCCGAGGGTGTTTGCCCGCCATGCGGAAATTTTCAACCTGCTGTTTTTACTGTGATTTTATCAAAATAACGGTTTTATCCCTGCCAGGAGCTGGCCTGGCGCAACCATGATGGGGCGCATAAAGCGCGCGGCCGGCCGTCTCTTTTTCCGCTGTTTCTGCCACAAAGAGGCAGGCTGCCACGACTAACGTGACAGAGATCACATTCAATCTTCTGACGCATAATTCCGCCTCTGCCACCTCAGCCAACCGCGGCCGGGATTTATGCTAGCCTCAAAGTAGAGGGAGTGTTGCCGTCCTGAGAGTGGGTTGATAAAAAACATGAAAATATCAGAGAGTTTTCGCAGCCATTTTATCCGCGAAGTGCTTATACCTTTGGTGCTGGTGTTATTAATTATTTTTACTGCGGCAACGTTTACGGTCTGGTGGGCCACCGCGAAAACCAATCGCGACGCCGCTCACCAGCAGCAGCAGATTATCGAGACTTCGCTGACGCAAAGCCTGACGGAAATGATCAAACAGAATCGCAGCCTGGCGCTGTGGCAGCCGCTTGGCCGTCGTCTGGATCGCGCGCTACAGGATACGCCCTGGCTGAACCAGAACGTCGGCACCTGGCTGTCGACCATGTTCGGCCACCAGCTTATCTATATTCTTGATGAGGAAGATCGTCCGGTGTATCGCTGGGAGTGGGATAAAAACGTCCCTGTGGCGCAGTTCGAACATCTGCGTCAGCCGATCAATGAGCTATCGGCCCGGCTTAAAACCCCTTTTGCCAGCGGCGGACACGCCGAAGCGATCGACTTTACCCTGATCGATAAACGGCCTGCTGCGCTCGCCATCAGCATTATTGACGACGGCTACGGCGGCAGCGGGCGTTTTCGGCTGGTGAGCGTAAAATATCTGGACGCCAGCTATCTCAATTCCCTCTCTCAACGCAGCCTGCTGCACGATCTGCACTACGCCGACGGCAAGCCGATGAAAACGGGCGCTAACTATTTATTAAAAAATCACCTCGGCGACGCGCTGGGCTATATCAGCTGGCGCCCGGCCGCGCCCGGCACGCAAATGTTTCAGGTTATCGGCCCGGTCGGGCTGGCAATGGTGCTGATTATCACGCTGATCTGCGGGGTGATGATCCGCCGCCTGTGGCTGTCCTCGCTCAAGCTCTCACAGTCGCTGCTTCAGCTGAGCGCCAGCGAGGCGCAGGCGCAGCATCTGGCTTTCCACGACGTGCTGACCGGCCTCCCTAATCGCGCGCTGGTTGAGGAACGGCTGACGCAGGCGCTGGGCAAGCTGAACCGCAGTCCTGAACATGTCGCGCTGCTGCTGCTGGATCTCGACCGTTTTAAACAGGTTAATGACACCTATGGGCACCATGCGGGAGACGAGCTGATTATCGACGTGGGGCATCGCCTTAGTCAGGAGGTCAGAGAAGCCGATACCGTAGGCCGGCTTGGCGGCGACGAATTTGTGGTTATCGTGGAAGGGATCACCGCGTTCAGCGATATTCAGAAGCTGTGCGAGCGGATCATTGCCTCGCTGGCGCGGCCTTTTACGCTGCTGGGCAGTGAAACCTGGATAGGCGTCAGTATTGGCGTGGCGATGGCGCCTCAGGATGCGAGCGATCGGCTGGAAATGATGCGTAAAGCGGATATCGCGCTGTACGAGGCCAAAAGCCAGGGGCGCGGTCAGTATCGCGTGTTTGATAACTCGATGGATGAACAGGTCAAAACGCGCCAGCTGATTGCGGCTGATTTACGCGCCGCGCTGCAAAACAAGCGCGATCTGGCCGTTTACTATCAGCCGCTGATGGATATTTCCGGGCAGCAAGTCGTGGGTCTGGAAGCGCTGATGCGCTGGCATCATCCGCAGCGCGGCGTGATTTCGCCCGGCGAATTTATTCCGCTGGCGGAGGAAATGGGCCTGATTATCCAGATTGGCGAATGGGTGCTGCGTGAAGCCTGCCGCGTGTCGCTGGCGTGGCCCGATATCTCCATGGCCATTAATGTCTCCCCTTTACAGTTTCGTTCAGCGGGCTTTGTGGAGCGGTTTAAAGCCATCGTCCAGCAGGAAAAAACGCTGCCTTCCCGTATTGAGCTGGAAATTACCGAAGGCGTGCTGATTGAGGATGAGAAAGGCGCGCAGGAGATTATGCGCGCGCTGCGTGAAGCGGGTTTCCGTATCGCGCTGGATGATTTCGGCACGGGCTACTCCAGTCTGAATTACCTGAGTCATTTCTCGGTGGATAAAATCAAAATCGACCGCTCCTTTACCCAGTCGCTGGGCGTGACGGAGAACTCAACCGCCATCATCGAATCGGTGGTAAGACTGGGCCAGGCAATGGGGCTGACCGTAACCGCAGAAGGCGTGGAAACCAACAGCCAGATGGCGGCGCTGGCGGAGGCGGGTTGTAATGAGCTACAGGGCTACCTTTTTTCGCAGGCCGTATCGGAACAGGAAATTGCTGCGCTGCTGGCTCCCGATAAAGCCAGCTAACGCAGCGTGACAACGTCACCTTCTTATTGACGCCGCGCCCGTTCATTAACGACGCGCGGCGCAGGATGTTAAAAGAAACCCAGCGGTTCGGTGCTGTAGCTGACCAGCAGGTTTTTGGTTTGCTGATAGTGATCGAGCATCATTTTATGCGTTTCCCGCCCGATGCCGGACTTTTTGTAGCCGCCAAACGCCGCGTGTGCCGGATACAGATGATAGCAGTTGGTCCAGACGCGCCCTGCCCTAATCGCCCTGCCAACCCGATAAGCGCGGTTGATATCGCGCGTCCAGACGCCCGCGCCCAGCCCATAGATCGAGTCGTTGGCAATGGCGATAGCTTCCGCCTCATCTTTAAAGGTCGTGACGCCTACAACAGGCCCGAAAATCTCCTCCTGGAACACGCGCATACTGTTGTTGCCCTTGAGCAGCGTGGGCTGAATGTAATAGCCGCCGGCCAGATCGTCGTCCAGCTTCTCCACGCCGCCGCCGGTCAGCACCTCTGCGCCTTCCTGCCGCGCAATGTCCAGATAAGAGAGAATTTTATCAAACTGCTGCTGCGAAGCCTGCGCGCCGATCATGGTGTCGGTATCCATAGGATCGCCGCGCCTGATGGTTTTAATTCTTTTTAATACCGCTTCCATAAAGGGCGCATAAATGGATTCCTGCACCAGCGCGCGCGAAGGACAGGTGCATACCTCGCCCTGATTCAGAAAGCCCAGCACCACGCCTTCCGCCGCTTTCTCTATAAAAGAAGGCTCGGCCTGCATGATGTCCTCAAAGAAGATGTTCGGTGACTTGCCGCCCAGCTCAACCGTTGAAGGAATAAGGTTTTTCGCCGCCAGCTCCAGGATATGGCCGCCGGTAGCGGTAGAGCCGGTAAAGGCGATTTTGGCGATGCGCGGATTGCCCGCCAGCGCCTCGCCCGCTTCACGACCAAAGCCATGCACTACGTTCAGCACGCCTTTCGGCAGCAGGTCGGCGATCAGCTCGACAAACAGCGTGATTGACAGCGGCGTCTGCTCCGCCGGTTTCAGCACCACACAGTTGCCCGCGCCAAGCGCCGGTGCCAGCTTCCAGGCCGCCATCAGCAGTGGAAAGTTCCACGGGATAATCTGGCCGACCACGCCCAGCGGTTCGTGAAAATGGTAGGCGGCGGTAAACTCGTCGATTTCCGCCGCCGTGCCTTCCTGCGCGCGCAGGCAGCCCGCGAAATAGCGAAAATGATCGACCGCCAACGGCAGATCCGCCGCCAGCGTCTCGCGTACCGGTTTGCCATTGTCCCAGCTTTCGTTGACGGCCAGATATTCCAGCTTCTCTTCCAGCCGATCGGCGATTTTCAGCAGCGTCAGCGAACGCGACTGGACGGAAGTTTTGCCCCAGGCTTCCGCCGCCGCGTGCGCCGCATCGATGGCGTTTTCAACATCCACCTTATCTGAACGTGGGAACTCGCCGATGGTCGAGCCGTTAACCGGTGACGTATTGGTAAAGTAATTACCGTTTACCGGCGCAACAAACTCGCCGTTGATAAAATTGCCGTAGTGCGATTTCAGCACGATTAAGGAATCCTGACTGCCCGGATATGCGTAGCGCATGATCGTCTCTCCGCGATAATTAACAATTAAACAACTTGAAATTAACATTAACAGAACAGGAGAAATTGACAGCCGGGCCGGGCGGAAAGTGTGACCGCGCCGAAAGGAAAGCGCTAAAGCGAGGAAAGAGGACGGCAGAGCCGCCCCGTTGCGTCAGGCGAGGCGCGCTATCGCGCGCGGCTGCTGACAAAAATTCTGCAAAAGCCGCAGCGGCCAGCTGGGTTCGGGGAGCGCTTCGCCAGCGGCTTCGGGCCTTGAGCTGTTTTGCTGACAGGCCGCCATAATCGCCGACGTAAACTCGGGATGGAACTGCACCGAGAGCGCCTGTGGGCTGTAGCGAACGATCTGACACGGATCCATCACGGAAGAGGCCAGCACCCGCGCACCGGTCGGCGGTCGCAGCACCGACTGACGATGGGAAAGCCACGCGGAAAACTGCCCCGGCAGCGCGCCCAGCAATACATCCTCAGCGCCCTCTTCGTGACGGGTGATCTGCTGCACTCCCCCTTCCCAGCCACGCGGATTATCGCCCACCTTGCCGCCCAGCGCATAAGCCATAAGCTGATGACCATAGCAGACGCCCAGCAGCGGCAGCTGATGATCCATAGCGCTGCGTATCCAGGCGGCCGTACGCTCGCTCCACTCCGCATGATCGGTGACCATCGCCCAGGAGCCGGAGAGAATGGCCCCCGACAGCAAAGCGGGATCGGGCAGCGCTTCGCCCAGATCGGGACGCACGATAAGCCAGGCATCCGGCTGTAAACCCGCAGCGGCGATAAACCAGTGCTGCTGCTCGCCCACCTGCGCCATGACGCCCGCAGGCGGCGTTTCAAACTGGATAATAGCGAAAGGAAGCGCGTTCATTGTCTGGCAATCTCCTTATGCGGCTGATTCGGAATCTTACAAGAAAAAAGGGCCTTCACGCTTAACATCATGGCGATTCGTGCCATCATAGGCTAATGATTAAACACACTAAAGGATTGCGTTGTGGCTGTACGTCATTTTTTCCTGATTTTGCTGGTGGTCACCACCTGGGCTTTCAATAACGTTGCGGTAAAATGGGGGCTTGGCGAGGTGCCGCCGCTGTTTCTGACGCTGATGCGCTTTGTGGTGGTGGCGCTGATCCTGGTGCCTTTTACCCGCGTTACGCGTGAACAGCTGCGCTATCTGGTGCCGCTGGCCTTTACCTTTGGCTTTATGCACTTCTCGCTGCTGTTTCTCGGCCTGAAATATACCGACGCGGGCACAGGCGCCATCGTGGTGCAGCTGGGTACGCCTTTCGCGATGATCCTGGCAATGATTTTTTTGCAGGAAAAACTGTCGCTGGTACAGATGTTGGGCATCGCCATTTCGCTGAGCGGCGTGGTGGTGCTGGCGGGCAGCCCGACCATTCCAACATGGTGGGTGCTGTGCCTGCTGCTTTGCAGCGCGGTGGGCTGGGCCGTCAGCAACCTTATCGTGAAGAAATCTCCGTCGATCAAGCCGCTTACCATGACCGGCTGGCTCTCTTTTCTGGCGATCCCCATCGTGGGCCTCTCGTCCTTCTTTATGGAAAGCGGTCAGCTGACCAGCCTGGTTAACGCTTCATGGCGAGGCTGGTTCGCGATTTTGTACAGCGCAATCTGCTCTTCCATCGTCGCCTATTCGCTGTGGTATGGCCTGCTGCGCACCTATAACGTCAATCTGATTATGCCCTATTCGCTGCTGACGCCGGTGCTGTCGGTGATTATGGGCGTGCTGGTGCTGGGCGACAGCATGAATATCTTTAAGGTTTTCGGCTCGCTGCTGGTGGTGGCCGGCACGGCGATTGCGGTGATCAACCTGCGCAACCTGAGGATGCACGCCCGCCTGCCAAAGCTGAAGCGGCTGCGCTAGCGACCGCCGATCTTCATTGCTATGGTTAAATTAAAGGAGGAAGCAATGACGACCCGGTTAACCGCACAATGCTGGCAACAGCTCTGGCAGGCATTACGCAATGACGACGCGCCCGATGTCCATTTTATCGGCGAGCAGCGTCTCCCTTCCGCCTTTCCGGTCACCGAGCTGGCGGCCACCAGCATGGCGCTGGCGATGCAGGCGGCCGCAGCCCTGACCGGCAATCCCGCCCGTCAGCGCGTCGATATGCGCCTGGCGTCCCGCTGGTTTCAACACAGCTTTCAGCCCGTAAACCGCTCTGCGCCCTCGCTGTGGGATGCCTTTGCCGGAGACTACGCCGCCGCAAACGGCTGGATCCGCCTGCACACCAACGCGCCGCATCACCGGGCGGCGATGGAAAACGTGCTGGGCACGCACGCCAGCCGCGCCGATTTGGCGCAGGCCGTCAGCCGCTGGGACAAAACCGCGCTTGAACAGGCGGTGATTGACGCGGGCGGCTGTGCGGCAGAGATGCGCAGCGTGGAAGCCTGGCGGCAGCACTCACAGGGGCAAAGCGTACGGCACGAGCCGCTGATAGCGCAAAGCGTACAGCCGCAGGCCGCCGCGCCGGGCTGGGCGCTGCCAGGGCTGCGGCCGCTGCAAGGCGTCAGGGTGCTGGATCTGACCCGAATTATCGCCGGGCCGGTCGCCACGCGCTTTCTGGCCGGGCTGGGCGCGGACGTGCTGCGGCTCGATCCGCCCGGCTGGCAGGAGCCGACGCTGGAGGAGGAAGTCACGCTGGGCAAACGCTGCGCGCGCCTCGATTTAAAGTCGGCGGCAGGCAGGCAGATTTTTGCACAGCTGCTGGGCCAGGCGGATATTCTGATCCACGGCTATCGTGCCGATGCGCTGAGCGCGCTGGGGTATGATACGGAGGCACGACAAAAGCTTTCTCCTGGCCTGATCGACGTCAGCCTGAACGCCTGGGGCTGGACGGGGCCGTGGCGCAACCGGCGCGGTTTTGACAGCCTGGTGCAGATGGGCTGCGGCATAGCGGAAACCGGCAGTCAGTGGCAGCACAGCGAGAAACCGGTGCCGCTGCCGGTACAGGCGCTCGACCATGCTACCGGCTATCTGATGGCCGCCGCCGCGCTGGAAGGCATGCGGCTCAGGCTGCAAAACGGCACGGGCTTCAGCGCCAGGCTGTCGCTGGCCCGCACTGCCTGCCTGCTGACCGATAATCCTTATCCCGAGGCGATGCGCCCCAAAGGGCTGGTTAGCGCACAACCGCATGATAACAATGTCGAAACGGAGATAAACGCCTGGGGGATCGGCCTGCGCCTTAAACCGCCGGTGGAGCTGCCCGGCACGCCGCTGGTTTGGTCTGCTTCCGCCTCGCCGTTGGGTTCTGCGCGCGCAGCGTGGCGGGATTAACCCGCTGGCTACGCGCCTGTTAACTGATAAAGTAAAGCCAGATGACCGGGCCGTTTCGCGCACCTGTTAAGTGACAAAGTACAGCAAGACGATCGGCCCGCTTTGCGCACCTGTTAACTGATAAAGTAAAGCCAGTATCGCCGGGCGCGGTACTGGCTTTACTCAGTGACTACCGGCAGAAACCAGGCCAGCCGGATTGTCCGCAGCTTTACGCTTCGTCTTCTTCCGCCAGCTCGTCGCGCATCGCCTGAATCGCTTCGCGACTTAGCGCGGCCAGCGTACGGTAAAACGGCGTATCGGCCCAGGCTTCCACCTTGCCCAGGAACTGACCGCACCACGGCAGCAGATAGTCGTCGAACAGCGTAATTTGCGCCTGTACCTCATCCTCCTGCGACTGATCCTCCAGCCAGGAAGCGGCCAGCAGCAGCGAGCCAAACCGATCGGCCGGGCCTTCGCCAAGCGGCATGCCACGGCTCTGCAAAAACGCCCGCACTTCGCTCTCCTGCGGGCCGTTTTCCCACTTTGAACCCTCCGGCGACACCTTGCAGTCGCTGCCGACAAACAGCGCGTTATAGTCAGCGGCCAGCGCCTGCGGATCGCTGTTCTGCTGCAAACGCGTCAGCAACTCGTCCTGCTCCAGCGGCCACTGCTGCTGCAGCTTGCCCTCGCGCAACAGCGTAAACAGCGGCACCAGCAGCGGATCCTGCGGCTGGCGGTTATAGAGCGAGCCAAGGATGCGGCAGATAATCGAAAATTCATTCATCGGGATGGGTCCATAGCGTTAAGCGTGACAACGTCACAGGTCAGCAAATTCTGTAATGGTCGTGCCGGTTCTGCGCTGTAAAAAATCCAGCAGGCGGCGCGGCGTGACATTTAATACGCGTTCTTCAGGAAAATCCACTTCCTTCATGATCCGCAGACAATGCTCAAAATTGCCCAGCGTAAAGGCAGTATGGGAATCCGAGCCGCAGGCAATCCAGCCGCCGGCATCGCGTACTGCGGCTGCAATAGCACGACAGTTAGGCTCGCTGCCCTTGCGCGAGTGGGTAAAAGAGGAGTTGTTCAGCTCCAGCGCCACCTCATATTTTGCGGCGGCCTCGGCAATAGCAGGAATATCAACAGGGTATTTCGGGTTGCCCGGATGGCTGATGATATGCACGTTGCCGCTGGCCATAGCAGCGATCATCGCTTCGGTATTGGTCGCCTTGTCGCGCGGTGCGAAAACCGGCTCGTGAAAGCCTGCCACCACGATATCCATGGCCTCCATCATCGGCCCGGTACAGTCGATATCGCCCGCCAGGTTTTTAATATTGGCTTCAATACCGCGCAGGATGCCAATGCCGTCCACCACGCGCGGCCAGACCCGCATATTGATAAAATGCCAGTGGTGCGGCGCATCGGCCATATCGGGGCCGTGATCGGTGATCGCCAGCAGTTTGACGCCGCAGGTTTGCGCCTGCTGAACATAGTCACGCAGCGTGCTGTAGGCGTGGGTGCTGGCAACGGTGTGCATATGAAGATCGACAGGGTACATAATTTCTCCTTGTTGACGGGCACTCGGCCCGGACGAGTTAGTAGCCTCGCGCCAGATCGACCTGACCGGCGGGCATATCACCCGCTTCACGCTGGCGGATGGCGTCAGCGATGTAGTCCATAGCTTCTTCCGGCAAGGTGACAGCGGCATTATGCGGCGTGATGGCGATAGCCGGATGCGTCCAGAAAGGATGATCCTGCGCCAGCGGCTCCTGCGCGAAGACATCCAGCGCCGCCGCCTTGATTTCGCCCGCCGCCAGCGCCGCCAGCAGATCTTCTTCCACCAGATGCGCGCCGCGCGCCAGATTAATCAGATAAGCTTCCGGCTGAAGCTGACTCAGTAAACCACGGTTCAGAATGCCGACGGTTTGCGGCGTGTTCGGCAACAGGTTAATCAGCACGCGGGTGCCGGAAAGAAACTCGCTCAGCTGCGCTTCGCCGTGGAAACTGGTGACGCCCGGCAGCGTTTTCGGCGTGCGGCTCCAGCAGCGCACCGGAAAACCCCAGTAGCGCAGGCTTTCCGCCACGCTGCGCCCCAACACGCCCGCGCCCAGAATGCCGATGGTAAAGGCGTCCCGGCCAGGGTTGCGCAGCGGCTGCCACAGCGCCTGGCTTTTCTGCTGCTGATAGTCGTTAAAGCGGCGGAACCAGCCCAGCACGTGCCAGACCGCATATTCCTGCATCTGGCGACCCATGCCGGTATCCTCCAGACGAAACAGCGGCACGCCAGCCGCCAGCATCTGCGGATGTTCGCGCAGCTGGTTGAGAATATCATCCACGCCCGCGCCCAGCGCAAAAACGCCTTTTAAATCCGTACGGCCCTGCAGCATCGCTACCGGCGGCTGGCGCACCAGCGCGTAATCTGCAGGAGCCCGATCGCCCGGTGTCCATTCACGCACGCGGGCCTGCGGCAAACGCTGCTCTAATCCGGCCTGCCATTTTTTTGCATTAAAGGAAGGATGATAAAAAATGATATCCACGCGGCTTCTCCTGTTTTTCCTTCAGGCTCAGGGAAAATGCAGCCCGTGGCAAGCAAAAAATAAGGGGGCCGTTATGGCCCCCCTGGCTAGCGTGTCGTCTGGATAAGCCTGCGCAGCAGCGGCATCAACAGCAGCAGGATCAGACCTGTGGCGACGCTGCCGCAGCCCAGCAGCATAAAGATATGGCTGTAGCCAGGGTTGGTCAGCGCAGGCGAACTGCCGCTGTTCTCCGGCATCATGCCGGAAACGTGACCGGCCAGCACCGACGCGACGCCTGTTACCATCATCCAGCAGCCCATCATCACGCCCTGATAACGTAGCGGCGCCAACCTGCCGATCATCGCGTAGCCAACCGGCGAAATCAGCAGCTCGGCCAGGCTTTGCAGAATGTAGCTGATCGCGATCCATTTGAACGCCACCATGCCGTCGCCGCCGGCCAGCATAATACCCACGGGCAAGACCAGCATCCCCAGCCCGATACAGAACAGCGAAGAAGCGAACTGCAAAGGAATATCGATGCGCCAGCCACGCTCGCGCATGTTACGAAAGCCCATTGCCAACAGCGGCCCGCCGAAAACAATCACCAGCGTATTGATGTTTTGCACCCACTGCGGCGCAACCCGGATGCCCCAAACGTTCAGCATAATATTGTGTTCGGTAAACAGCATCAGCCCCATCGGCGCCAGCTGGTAAAGCGTCCAGAACACCAGCGCGCCCAATGCCAGGATCAAGTAGGCGGCCATTCGGCGCTGTTCTTCCCGTGGGCGATGTCGCAGCGTAGTGGCGGCAAGCAACAGGAAAACAACCGCGCCAAGGATCAGGACAAAAGTGCCGGTAAAATCAGCATGGGTCAGCATCAGGCGGATAATCGGCACCAGCACCACCAGGATCAGCAGGCCCGCCAGCATCCGCAGCCGCAGCTGCGATTTGTTGACGTGCAGCAGCGGCGTATCGATATCCGCCAGCGTTTTCCAGCGCAGCAGAGAAATAACGATGGCGACGGCGTTGCCCAGCGTGGCGAACAGGAACAGCGCCTGGTAATGCTCCTGTAGCTGGAAATAGCCCGCGCCAGTGAAGCCGATAAAGAAGCCCAGGTTCATCCCGGCATAGTTCCACAGGAAGGCGCTTTCGCGACGGCTGTCTTCCGGCGTAAAACGCTGGGTCAGCATCATATTGATACAGGTTACGTTCAGGCCGCTGCCGGTGAGGAACATCGCCAGCCCCCAGTACAGCCCGTCCGCGCTTTGCCCGGAGAGGATCCAACAACCAATGACCTGCAACACCATACCCAGCACAAACAGGTTACGGTTGCTGAGGTAGCGTCCGCCGAGGTAGCCGCCAAACAGATGCAGCCCGTAGTTGAAAGCGCCGAACACGCCCATCATGGCGTTGGCCTGCGCCTCGCTGAAGCCGAGTCGTTTGGTGGCATAAAGCACCAGGGTGGAATAGAGCACGGCAAAGCCAAGGGTGGCGAAAATCTGGATAAAGAAAAGCGCGCGCGTACCTTCCTGCCCTGTCGCTCCACCGTTTTTAGTCTGGATAGTCACTGTGGCCTCGTGATTTTTTAGCCTGATAAAGCGAATCATTATGCACATTGTTCGGCCAATTGCGCTGATACCGTTGCGTTTTACTTAAGTAAAGGGTTCTTTTGCCGAATTTAGCAGCAGCCTGCTGCAAAAATGAGTAAACGAGCGGAAAAGTGCAGAAAGGGTGTTGACCCGCGCACGACTTTTCCCTACATTACCGGCCACGCAGCAAGCTTGCGTAACAATATGGTGAGGTGTCCGAGTGGCTGAAGGAGCACGCCTGGAAAGTGTGTATACGGCAACGTATCAAGGGTTCGAATCCCTTCCTCACCGCCATATTTAAAGAAAGAGCCTGAACTCACGTTCAGGCTTTTTTTTATGCATGTTCCCCACGAGGAAGGGTGAGAACCCTTGACCGGGTTCGACAAAACCGTTCCGTCAGCGAACGGTTTTGTACGGCAAACTGCCGCCCGTCAGGGTGAGGCCCGACGGGCCTCATGTTATCCCTTCCTCACCGCCATATTTAAAGAAAGAGCCTGAACTCACGTTCAGGCTTTTTTTATGCATGTTCCCCACGAGGAAGGGTGAGAACCCTTGACCGGGTTCGACAAAACCGTTCCATCAGCGAACGGTTTTGCACGGCAAACTGCCGCCCGTCAGGGTGAGGCCCGACGGGCCTCATGTTATCCCTTCCTCACCGCCATATTTAAAGAAAGAGCCTGAACTCACGTTCAGGCTTTTTTATGCCCAACTTATTTATTGATGTCTGACGGCAGTTGCCACAGCTCGCCAAGCCTGTAATCCCATATTCTTGGCGAAAACTTTATCTTGCCTCTCTCTGGCGTAAAGGTCATTTCACTAAACCAGATATTTTCTTTATGCATAAAGAAATCCACCCGGCAGTAATCAATACCCTCTGCGAGCGTTTCCGCCAGTTCAAGCAGCCTGGCATAGCCAGCGGGCCGGGGAATGTCGCGCGGATTATTGCTCTGTCCCATAGTAAAAGGCTGCAGGCGCCAGCCTTCATCATAAATATTGGTGAGCTTATTTCCGGCGGCATCCGTAAAATCCGCCTCTGTAAATTTCGCTTTTTGATGAAAGCAGTGAACGCGGTAAAGTTCCGGTGTAATATCCGGATTGGCGTTCGCAAAAATATCTATATACTGCTCGGCCAGGATAAAGGGTGGGATGTTTTTGTATTGCCATTCCAGCGAGACACAGTAAAAGTTACGATTAAGAAAAAAATCGAGCTTTTTATTATAGCGCGCTATTGCTGCCGCATCTTTGGCAAACACCATCTGGCAGCTGCCGCTATCATGGTTGCATTTGAGTACAAATTTATCGGGTAATGCAGCATAGTCAATATCCGCCGTGCGCCGCCACACGCCCAGCAATGGGATCAAATAGTTTTCGCCGATTTTCTTTGCAACGTAGTCACGGGCCAGGTATTTATCAGCCAGTTGGGTATAAAGATCGTTGCTGGTGTAGAGCATACGGTGGATAATTTTTTCATTCAACGACTCAGGATTGCGGAAAACATCTGCTCCACAGTGTCTTTTGCGGTAGGTCGTTAGCAAATATTTTTCTTCTTTCTGTAAAAGGTGACGAAAAATTTTACCCTGATGCTCAATCTTCTTAAATAAATACACTTCCCCGGCCCCTTATTAACAACCTGTCCTGATACAGGAATAACGGAGCCAGACTGGGCATTATTGCGCCAGGAAGAAATAAACCCTAAGTAAACAAGGCAAATAAAAAAGCACCGTTACCTTTCAGCAACAGTGCTTTTATATAATCAATCAGTTTTTATAAAGACTACTTAATTTCCATCGCGGCCTTCATGGTATAAAACAGATCGGTCTGATCGGTCAGCCCGACCACGTTAGCGGCGTGTGGCCCATAAGCGGCGATGCGCAGCTGCGTGCCGGTATGCTCCTGCGAGTCCTCTTCCGAGTTACCGTAGCTGATAGTCATCAGGCCGCCCTCTTTAGTTGCCAGCTTTTGCGTCAGGCCGGGGGCCTTACTGTCATTTGGGATAATCTGGCTGGAATGCGCATGGTCCGCCGTTACAATAACCAGCGTGTTGCCGTCTTTACGGGCAAACTCCAGCGCTTTCTGTACTGCCTCATCCAGATCTACCGTTTCGCCAATCTGGCCGCAGGGGTTTGCTGCATGATCCTGCTTATCGATCGACGCGCCTTCCACCTGTAAGAAGAAACCGTTCTGATTTTTGCTCAGCAGCTGGATAGCCTTATCGGTCATCTGCGCCAGCGTTGGCGTGGAGGCAGGACGATCGCTGTTTACCTCGCAGCTGATGGGGTTGCCTTCCAGATTACCGTGCAGGGTCGCTTTCGGCCCTTTCCAGCGCACCGGCATATTGCCATCCGCGAACAGGCCCAGCACGGGTTTATCCTGCGTGGCTGCGGTAATAGCGTTCATGCCGTCAAGGTTATCAATCAGCTGGTAGCCGCGCAGCTTCGCCTGCTCGCTCAGCGTCTTGCCCTGCCACTCGCCTGCCTTAGCGCTTTCAGCAAAGGTTTTGCCGCCGCCGCCGAAAGTGACGTCAACACGGGCGTTCAACAACTGTTCGGCAATAGATCCTTTGCCGCCCTTTTCCAGCGCGTTGCCTGCGCACAGCTCGCTGGTTTTCTCCGGGCCGTAGCATTTACGGGAGGTCACATGCGCCATCTGCGCGGCGGGCGTAGCGTCTTCCAGCTCTGCGGTAGAGACGTTGCCGGTCGCTTTACCTGCCGCCTTCGCCCTTTCCATAATCGTCTGATGATCTTTACCGTTTACATCCACGCCGATCGCCCCGTTATAAGATTTTACGCCGGTGCTCCACGCCGTTGCCGAAGCGGCGGAATCCGTAACGTAATCGGGCTTATGCGTTTTTTTGTCCAGCGAGTAATGCGTATACTGACCGGTCAGCGGCAGCGCATCGATGCCTTTGAAAAAGCCACCTGCGCCTTCAGCATAGTTACGCGCGGCGGTAATTTCGGAGTCGCCCATACCGTCACCGATCAGCAGGATAACGTTTTTAGCTGTTTTACTGCTCAGTGAAGCTTTCAGCGCTTCGGTCTGATCCTCGCTTAAACGGCGAGCGCCGCCGGGCTGTGTAATATCTCCCTGTGCGGCACGCTGATAATCGGCGGCCTGGGCGCAAAGCGTGATGGATAACAGCGTGGCGGTAAAGGAAAGCGTAAACAGGCTTTTTTTCATCAGACGGCTCCATGAGAAAACGTTTCTAAAAATTTCAGGCGTTTAGTTTGCGACACAATCGTGACGCTTTTGTGTCGGCCGCATGGCAACTTGATGACTACACCTGTTCGTTTCTCAATCGACAGCGAGCGCGGCCTGCTTACCGCTTAACCTGCCAGAATAAAAAGAGAAAATTCCCTTGACCGTTCGGCCCGGACTCCCTATAGTAGCGCCCCGTCGCCCGAGAGGGGGATGAAGTTTACAATATGGTGAGGTGTCCGAGTGGCTGAAGGAGCACGCCTGGAAAGTGTGTATACGGCAACGTATCAAGGGTTCGAATCCCTTCCTCACCGCCATATTCAAAGAAAAAGCCTGAACTCACGTTCAGGCTTTTTTTATGCATATTCCCCACGAGGAAGGGTGAGAACCCTTGACCGGGTTCGACAACCGGCTTCAGCCGGTTGGACAGTTTGGACGTCCCGCGGCCGAACTGCCCGCAGGGCGAGCAAAGCGAGTCAATCCCTTCCTCACCGCCATATTTAAAGAAAAAGCCTGAACTCACGTTCAGGCTTTTTTTTATGCATGTTCCCCACGAGGAAGGGTGAGAACCCTTGACCGGGTTCGACAACCGGCTTCAGCCGGTTGGACAGTTCGGACGTCCCGCGGCCGAACTGCCCGCAGGGCGAGCAAAGCGAGTCAATCCCTTCCTCACCGCCATATTCAAAGAAAAAGCCTGAACTCACGTTCAGGCTTTTTTTATGGCCAATCTCTTTTTTACCGCCTGGCCATATGGCATCAGGCAACTTTAAATACGGCAATAGCACGAGTCAGCTGCGCAGCCTGATCTTCCAGCGAAGCGGCCGCAGCGGCGGCTTCCTGCACCAGCGCGGCGTTCTGCTGGGTCACTTCGTCCATCTGGCTGACCGCAATGCTTACGTGCTCAATACCGTTGACCTGCTCGCCCGACGCTGAAAAAATCTCCGACATAATGCCGGAAACATTGCCGATGGAAGCAACAATGTCATCCATAGTTTTTCCGGCATTGGCCACCAGCTGGCTACCTTCTGTAATACGCAGGCTTGATGTTTCGATCAGCGTTTTAATTTCTTTAGCGGCTACCGCGCTTCGCTGGGCCAGCGCCCTGACTTCCGAAGCCACGACGGCAAAGCCCCGCCCCTGTTCACCAGCGCGAGCAGCTTCCACCGCGGCATTAAGCGCCAGAATGTTCGTCTGGAACGCGATGCTTTCTATCGTGCTGATGATTTCGGCCACGCTGTTCGAGCTGTCATGAATAGCGGACATGGTGGACACGACTTTTCCTACCACTGCGCCACCATGCTCCGCCACGCGTGACGCGTCAGAAGCGAGGCTGCTGGCATGTTGTGCGTTAGAAGAGTTCTGGCGCACCGTGGCGGTCAGCTGTTCCATACTGGCTGACGTTTCTTCAAGCGACGCGGCCTGCTGTTCAGTTCGGCTGGACAGATCGGTATTGCCCAGAGAAACCTCTTTTGCGGCGCTATCGATAGAAGCGGCGGCGTTCTGGATCTCCGAAACGACTTTTCTTAGCTGCTCCTGCATCTCTGCAAAAGTAGCAATCAGCACGCCGGTTTCATCTTTTGACTGCGGGATCAGTACCGAGGTTAAATCGCCATCCGCGATAGAGCGCGCCGCTTTAACAGCCTGGCGCAGAGGGACGGTAATCGCACGCGACAGCAGATAGCCCAGCAGAGAGGCGATAGCCAGCCCGGCAAGCGCGCCAACGATCAGGGTCAGCTTGGTTTGCGCTTCGGTGGCATCAACGGTGAGCTGCCTTTCCGCCAGTAAACCCTTCTCTTCGGCAGCAAGTTCATCGATGATCTTCCGCATTCCGTCCATCTGCGCTTTGCCCGTGTTGGCATTAAAAGCCGCCAGAAACGTTTCATAAGAGAGCGCGCCGGTGTTCAGCGCCTGGCGATTTTTCATCAGCGGCGTAACAAAAGAGGCTTCCCACGCCTGTTCCTGCGCGGCCAGTTTGCTCAGCCTATCCTGTTGCCTTTCATTATCCGACGTCAAAGAGCGCGCCTTCTGCACGTGCTGAGAAAAGGCTTTCTGACCTTCCTGCCACGGCGCCAGCATCTCTTCTTTACCGTTTACTGCATAGCCGCGCAGCCCGGTTTCCATATTCACCAGGCTTTGGGTCAGCGATCGGCTTTCATCGATGACACGCCAGGTATGCACGTTCCAGTTATTGGAGTTTACAATGCGCGAAAAGTTAACGTAAAAAGTGCCGCACAGCAGCAGTAATAAGGCTGCCACGACGCCAAAAGCCGCTATAAATTTCGTACTGACCGAAAAGTTTTTAAACATCTTTTCCACGCTCTCAGAAGATTAAAGGTGCAAACATCGTTTCTGTTATACCCGTGCTTTATCGGCCTGCCTTTCGTAAGCTTTAGTAAATCTGCTTATTTTTTGCTGTTGAACACGCAGACATTCATATAAGTGATTAATAAAACAGTTAAAAAACAAGAAGGCCGTTAAAAACAGAAAAAAAGAAAGTAAAAAATCCTTTTTAATTATGATGATAGCGATTTAATTCATAAAAAAACCGTTTCCGGTGCAAGGTGAAAAGCTTGAGCCACGCTAAGGTATTTGCAGGAATTTTGAAAAAAACATCAAGCATAAGGATATAAAACAAAAAGGAGCCGGCTGATAAGGCTGTATCCCGACCTTAGCTTTTACCCTTCAGTAAGCCTGTCGCTTAGCCATGGTCATGCAGTCGATCGCAGGCAGCACCACTCCACCAGCGTGGTGCTGCCTGCGATCAGCTGCCTCCAGGGATAAAACCCGATGCCGTCATCAGCAAAGCAGCAGCCTGCCTGTACGTTAATAAAATTTTACAGTTGGCGATAAGCCAAATCCAACAGGCTATATAATAAAAGTCGCGGCGGAGTTTTCCGCCCGGTATCTTTATTTTAAAAACAGCAGACCTGACACAAAATATTAACTCGATTTTTACCCGGCAAATTCTGCCATCCGCATGTCAATTTTTAACCTTGAAGAAATACGTCACCTGTAACACTATAAAACAGTCATCTTAATAGTTTAAATTTAAATTCCGCTGACCATAAGATAACCCGGAAATATTCTGGCGTAGTACCATGGGAATTTTCAGCTGACAATAAATAACGACCACCTTATAAAGGTTCTAAACGACTAATAAATAAGACCATCCGTATATAAAGCCAATAATAACTCCTTTGACTAATAGCAGGAAAACATGAAGCGAATTTTATCGCACCTTGTCAGGTGCATCACTCTTATATTATTTATGTGCGGCAGCGCCTCGCATGCAGCAGTGCTTAAGCTTGCTGTCTTACATAACACCAACGAAAAATCGATTGTATCGCACAACCGTTATTTACGTAATTTATCCGCCTCCCCCATTACGGAAAAAATGGCGCTGCTTAAGAGTACGGACAATATCCCCCCGCAGGATATTGACAGCGTCAGCCTGACGCTGCCGGATGGCGGGCACGTCACTTTTCAACGCTGGTCTGAAAAGAAAGACGAAGACGGCAGCCTCACCTGGACAGGTGAAATTGCCGCCCCTATTACCAATCGGTTATCCAACGGCAATCCCGATCCGGAAAATACGGCGATCCTGATTATCAAACAGGGCAAAATCTATGGTTCGCTAACGTTCAAAGGTGACACCTTTCAGATCCTGCCGCTGGCTCAGGAAAAAAATTCACTGGTTATTATTAAAGTGGATGCAAATAAAGTCGCTGAAAAAGAAAAGCATGACGAGGTCTTCAGCGCCCCGGAAACCAGGGTTAACTGCCCGGCACCGGGAAATTATGAGGATCCGGCCCCTTCGCAACAGGTGGTTATCCGGGTGGGTCTGGTGACCACCAATCAGTCCCGTGCGGCTTTCTCTTCATTAGATTTTGATGCGCTGGCCAAACTTGCTTTTGAAAAAGTAAATCAGGGTGCCTTAAACAGTAACGTTCGCATCACTTTTGTTAACGCTGGCGTACTGAATCCTGATTACAACGAGAAAAGTACCCAGAGCCAAATGCTGCGAGATATGAATGGCGAATTGCGCAACGCTATCCTTGCCTTCAGACAACAGCACGAGGCCGATCTGGTAGTTCTGTTGGCAGTTCGTAGAGATCTCAACGGCATAGCCTGGGTCAACGCATCCAGAGAAAGCGCTCATGCCGTAGTCAACTATCTTGCCTTCACCGAAACCAATACGTTTGCCCATGAAATGGGTCACAATATCGGGCTGCAACACGACAGAGCCCAGAATGGCGGTAACCCTTATGGTTCCCCTTGCTATCAACATGGCTACCGGCGTCTGGGCACAGGGATGGACAGATGGCGCACCATCATGGCCTACAACTGCTCCCCTAACTGTAGCCAGGTCAATATGTTTTCCAACCCGCGCGTTCTCTTCCGCAATACGCCTACCGGAACTGCACAGTATGAGGACAACGCTCGTCGGCTCAATGAACGGCGTGGAATGATCTCAAGGTTTTACAGCAACGTAACGCCGAAAGCCGTGGTGCCGGGTAATTTCAGCATCCTTTCGCGTAGCAATACTACGTTAATCCGCGAGCTGGACGGCAGATCCAGTGACGGTTACGGCCACGTCTGGAAAGTATTAAGCGACGGCCCCATGGGCTTGCAGGAAGTCCCTTCTGGTCCTGTCGTCAGAGAAATCCACAACGTCGCGAACGTCAGAGCCGCCTTCCCTGCCAACTCTTCCGGCCAGGCTGTTTATGAACTGACGGTGCATGGCTCCAACGGCCGGGTGGATAAAAAAATTGTTACCGTTACCGTTACCGCTCCACGTGCGCAAATTCAGGGTGCGGCCAGCGTTAAACAGGGCGATACCGTTACCCTGAACGGTCAGGTAAACTTTACCGCTACCCGCTGGCAGTGGCGCCTGATAAACGGCAGCCAGACGATTGCTCAAAGTACATCGCGCCAGTTTACTCTGAATACACGGGGCTATGCGCCTGGGAAATATGCGGTCGAGCTGGAAGCGACCAGCGCAGACGGTATGCATACCGGCAGAAGCACCCATGTGTTAGAGATCACCTCTACCACACCAGTCGTGAAGCCGGTTGCCGTAGTACCTGACGATTTCAGCCTTATCTCCCGTTCCACCACCGCCGCCATCCACCAGCTGGACGGCAGCAGGAGCACAGGTAAAAGTTTTGTCTGGCGGGTGACCAGCGACGGCCCTTCCGGCCTGCAGGAAGTGGCGTCAGGCCCGATCGTAAGAGAAGTACAGGGTGCCGTGGCCCGCGCCGCTTTTCCTCGCAATACCTCAGGCATAGTCACCTATGAGCTGACGGCAACCGGTTCAGACGGCTCGGTGGATAAAAAAACCGTGACCGTCACCGTAACTGCGCCGCACGCGCAGATCCAGGGCCCGGCCAGCGTTAAGCATGGCGACAGCGTAACGCTGACAGGCCAGGACAACTTTACCGCCACACACTGGCAGTGGAGCCTGAAGCAGGGTGAAAAAACCGTGGCGCAGAGCAATGCGCGCGAGTTTGTGCTGGCAACAAATAACCATGCCGCCGGTCACTATCAGGTGGTGCTTGAAGCCACCAGCGCAGACGGCCTGCGTACGGCAACCAGCACCCATGCTTTAGAGATTATCGCTCCCGAGCCTGCTGCTGTGCCGGTAGCCGTGGTGCCTGAAGACTTCAGCTTCGTATCTCGTTCTACTACCGCCACCATCCATATACTGGACGGCAGCGGAAGTACCGGGAAAAGTTTTGTCTGGCGGGTGACCAGCGACGGCGCTGCCGGTTTGCAGGAAGTGGCGTCAGGCCCGATCGTAAGGGAAGTACAGGGTGCCGTGGCCCGCGCCGCTTTTCCCCGCAACACCTCAGGCATCGTCACCTATGAGCTGACGGCAACCGGTTCAGACGGCTCGGTGGATAAAAAAACCGTGACCGTCACCGTGACTGCGCCGCACGCGCAGATCCAGGGGCCGGGCAGCGTTAAGCATGGCGACAGCGTAACGCTGACAGGCCAGGACAACTTTACCGCCACGCGCTGGCAGTGGAGCCTGAAGCAGGGTGAAGAAATCGTAGCGCAGAGCAGTGCGCGCGAGTTTGTGCTGGCGACAAATAACCATGCCGCCGGTCACTATGAGGTGGTGCTTGAAGCCACCAGCGCAGACGGCCTGCGTACGGCAACCAGCACCCATGCTTTAGAAATCGTTGCTCCCGAGCCTGTCGTTGTGCCGGTAGCCGTGGTGCCTGAAGACTTCAGCCTTGTGTCCCGCTCTACGACCGCCACTATTCACCAGCTGGACGGCAGCAGCAGCACCGGTAAAGGCTTTATCTGGCGGGTAACCAGCGACGGCCCTTCCGGCCTGCAGGAAGTGGCGTCAGGCCCGATCGTGAGAGAAGTGCACCAGCAGAAGATAGTCAGGGCCGCTTTCCCTCGTAATGCCTCAGGAAAAGTGACCTATGAGCTTCTGGCTACCGGTACGGGCGGCGTTGTGGACAGAAAAACCGTCACCGTAACCGTGAGCGCCCCGCACGCGCAGATCCAGGGTGCGGCCAGCGTTAAACAAGGTGAAAGCATCACGTTAACGAGCCAGAGCAACTTTACCGCCAGCCACTGGCAGTGGAGCCTGAAGCAGAACGGCAAAACGCTGGCGCAGAGCACGGCGCGCGAGTTTACAATCGCGGCGCAAAATTATGCAGGCGGTCATTACCTGGTCGACCTGGAAGCAGCCAGCGCGGACGGAACGCGTTCAGCCATCAGCACTCATGCTCTGGAAATTATTTCCGTTACGCCGCCGCCGGCACCGCCAGCACCGCCAGTCTATCCGACCTATGTGGAAGGCACAGCCTATAAAGCAGGCGAACGGGTAAGCGCAGCGGGCGGCATCTATGCCTGTAAATCGGCACCTTACACCGGCTGGTGTGCGGGCGCGGCCTGGGCCTATGCGCCGGGCACGGGCCTGCACTGGCAGCAAGCCTGGGATAAGGTGGAATAAGGCATGATACTCAGGCGTTTTTCGCCCGGGAGATCCCTCTGAAAAGGGAAAAACCGGCCTCGCAGGAGGCCGGTTTTTTATTATCAAAATGAGCGGTTAATTAACTGCGTTGTCTTCAGACGATATTTACATGCACTCGTTTTAGCCGTAGGCCATCAGCGTATGCTGGCACAGCTCCGAGCGCACGCAGTCTTGTTTACCAAAACGCACTACATTGATCATATCTGAACATCGAGCCCGCATTTCATTAGCCAGAAGGAGGCTTATGTCTCAAGATTTGCTTCTTATACTGATCGCTCCGTATCCCTTTTAATTTCATTGTTTAGCATTTCGAAAATAATATTTTTTTGTGAAGTGCCTGCATAAAATTTTCAAGCTCTGGTAAGGGGTGGTCAATCGCGTTATGTTGATTTATAACCTCAAGAGCTTCTTTCAATCCATCATCACGGATCAGCAGGATTTCCTTTTTTACCACATCATGTAACAAATCCACGCAGAGTTTGCGTCCTTCCGTGGTCAGACCGGCATAAGCACAGAAAGTCATATTGTTAGTGCTGTAGCGAAACCATTTAATGTGGCCATCGTAGGCGTGATATTTACCATGAAAAGCGCCGGTCAACTGAGATTCCGTCGGATAAGTATTACACCTACCCAATGCTGGCCACCAATTATAATCGTGTTTGGCTTGATTGCAGTCATAGCAGGCAACAACAAGGTTATCGAGTATTAGTGAAAAATTCGGATAGTGCTTTACTGGTAAAATATGATCTACCGGGCGCGCATAGGCAATATTGAACAGAAAACGCTTACAGTAGCAGCAGCGATTTTTTTGCTCTTTTAGCAGATACTCACGTAACATGCCACTAATTTCTTTACCTTGGATCAGTCGCTGTTCAGTGATGCAATAAATTTCAAGCTTATACAGCTCGCTCCACCCTTTTATATTACACGCCAGAGTCTTTTCATACAGTTCACATAGCACCCAATTAACCAGTGCAACATACGCCGGCTTACGTTTTTTCAGTTTGAGATAATTAATGAAAGGTTCAAACGGACGTGCCATCGTCTGCCTCCAGTCTCGCAGCATCAGCCAGCTCATTAATAGCATTAATCGCTTGGTCCAACAGTTTTATATCGCTGCCATGATTATCGATGGCAACCGGATGCGCTTGCAGCTTTTCCCGCAGCTGAATTAATGTTGCGAATGCTTTCTCTTTCGCGATGTTAACGTTATCGCCCTGATTAATTGCCTGCATAAAACCAGATACTGCGCTGGCGCAGTGTTCATATATAGAGCGATTATTACGTGTAACAATGTTGAAAGCATCAAGTAACGTCGCTTCAATGTTAGTCATTGCATCTGGTTCAATCGCCGTAAGCAGACCAGGTTTCGCCAGATAACAAACGCTATGATGATGATCTACGGCAGCAATCAGCACCGGCGAATGGGTAGCCACCACAAAGCTGGCATTATAGCGATCGCACAGTGTACTGAAAGCAGCAGGAAGCCGCTGTTGCCACTCGACATGTAGACTCAACTCTGGTTCATCTACCAGCACCACACTGCCCGTTTCCAGAGCGGAGAGAATGCGTAACAGCATCAGCAATATATGTTGTTCGCCAGAGCTAAGTGACGTATACAGCGTCGTAGGCTCGCCCTGCTTTTCAAAAGCCAGCACATGTCCTTTGATTTGCTCAAGGCCGATGAGATTATCTGGCGCAATGAAACTGATATTGTGGATCTCTTTATCACTGTAAAGCTCCCCATTTTTAAGAACGTAATCCGGCGGCAGGAAGTAGACGTCTGTATTAAAGGAGAATTCATTGAGCAGCTCGATCAATACTGATCGCTTTTGGGCATGGCGGTAGATGGCAAGAATGCGTTTCGCTACCTCAGCTTCCCGCTTTTTTAGCGCTACCGTCTGCATGTTATGCAGATCGCCAAGATAGCGTAGCCCGCCCTCGGCTATTACCGACAAGTCGGCAAAACGATCCGCATAGCCAAAGGCAGCCATAAGTACCGGGATTTTCTTCCCGTTATTACGCGTATCGAGATTACTGTCGTGCAGCGTCTGCGCGATATCCCGTAGCAAAAAACTTTTTCCAACCCCATTGTTACCAATTATATAGTGGCAACGTTTCTTGTCGTCTGCGATCAGCTGCGGATAGATGGCCTCCATATTCAGGCCATTAAATGTGTTGTTGGCCTGCGGTGGCTTAATCCATGCTTCGGGACGTAACTGCTTAATCTGCTGTATTTTCTCATGAGGTATAAGATGACAATAACCAGCGATATCCTCGTAGCCTCGTCGGAAGAAACGCGTTTTTAAGGCGTCAATTTGCTCATCGTCCTGACGCGTGCCACGCAATTTCTGCCATGGGAGATTAAAACAAGCGCTTAACGTCGCACCAATCAGTCCAGCCTGAACCGCCGCGTTAAGGTTCTGCGCCTGGTCAAGGCGCGTAGTGTTTATCATTAGCACATCGCGGAATGGTAGCCGATTACTCAGCAGGCACAGACGGTGATTTTTTTTCTGTTGCGCGTTAAATTCAATCACCGCCAGAAGCCGGTTTGAGTTCATCAGCGCATCAAAATCTATCCTGGTAGGCAAACTTTGCATCACCACTAACGCAACAAAAGGAATTTCAAATGCAGAGGTTGTCAGAGTATGCATCACGCTGGCACCGTTAAGTTGCAAAGGGGCATTCGCGTTCCGGTAAAGGCCAAGATCGGTTTCGCGGCTTAGCGTCTGTTCGACGCGATGCAGTGCCAATCGCATTTGCAGCACTAAAGGCATGTCCTCCTCACTGGCGCTAAGCAATGGTTGTCGACGGCCAGCAGCATTACTTTCTGGCTCATCGTCCAACACAATTTCACCGCTGACCAACGGCCACTCGCGCATCAGAGGCATGTTACCTACGCTTAGCCCTTGCAAAAGCCGGGCAAAAACTCGTTCAGCATGTTTGGACATATCATCATGTAATGCGTAAAACAGATGGTCATAGGCGGCGCGGATCATAGCAAAAGCGTCTTCAGCATCGCGCGGTTGGGCTTTTGGTAGTGCTGTTTCGGCCAGTACTTCACGTAGCAATTTACCGGTCAGGTCACCCGACTCATTCAGATGATGTCCCACAAGCCCTCGAAACAACCGCGTTAATGACTGATAAAAATCAATAAACAGCGAGAGTTGTTCTCTATCAGTAATATCAGGCTGGTTAAACCTGTGCCAGGTATTTACCAGTTTTACCACAGCATCTTTGGAGCCATAGACTCCGGCAGACAAACCGAATTTCTGCCCTTGCTGCCATTCAATGTCAATACAGCGGGCAAACAGCAGGCAGAGCGACAGGTGAATTATGCTATTTTTAGCTATATGGTGACGGCGGCTAATCGCTTTAACGGCAGTGAGCAGATTACTGGCAGGTACGCTATAACGAGGAGAAAATGCCATTTTTTTATTAAATTCTTTGATGAATAATAAAGGATATCAGATTACCACCCCCGCTCTTTTATGAGAAGACAAACACTATACTGAGGCATATATAGAAGCAATGCCAAGCAAGGAAAACCGCCTGCTTAACTATTATGACTCAAGCCGTTAGGCCAGTTCCTATAAATGAAAAGACCTGAGTCAATGTAGCCACAGACTCAGGTCTCGCGTCAGACTTTCATCATTATGATTAATGCAATAAGTTATGCTTAACCATAGGCCATCAGCGTATGCTGGCACAGCTCCGAGCGCACGCAGTCTTGTTTACCAAAACGCACTACCCCAATCATCTCGTCCTCTTTAAAGCGGGCCAGCGCGTCGCTAAGGCCGGACTGAACATGCGATGGCAAATCACATTGCGTGATATCGCCATTGACGATGACGGTGACGTTTTCCCCGAGGCGGGTCAGAAACATTTTCATCTGGGCGGCGGTGACGTTTTGCGCCTCATCAAGGATCACCACGGCGTTTTCAAAGGTACGTCCGCGCATATAGGCGAAAGGCGCAATCTCCACCTTGCCGATTTCGGGACGCAGGCAGTACTGCATAAAGGAAGAACCAAGACGTTTAACCAGAACGTCATAGACGGGTCGGAAATAAGGAGCGAACTTTTCTGCGATATTACCGGGTAAAAAGCCCAGATCTTCATCTGCCTGTAGTACCGGCCTGGTGACGATGATCCTGTCGACATCCTTATTGATCAGGGCTTCGGCCGCTTTGGCGGCGCTAATCCAGGTTTTTCCGCAGCCCGCTTCGCCGGTCGCGAAAATCAGCTGTTTACTCTCTATGGCTTTAAGATAGTGCGCCTGA
>Ga0157358_1000158_pt1 | contig 26856 bp, 15 predicted proteins | sample AttcapACBM2_FD_111484 | JGI IMG/M metagenome (GOLD analysis project Ga0157358, IMG submission 111484) | Fungus gardens microbial communities from leaf cutter ant in Botucatu, State of São Paulo, Brazil - Atta capiguara ACBM2 | ecosystem: Host-associated > Fungi > Mycelium > Unclassified ... | reverse complement strand
TCTAATGGAAGAAAGAAGTCTGAAATAGAAGTAAGTACTGATTGGTGTGTCACTGTTGAACACCTGGGATTGAGGTCAATAGAATTTATCTTTATTGATTATCAGACTAGCAAATTACAGTGTAATTACTAGTCTTATATACAGATACATATTATAGAAGATACTTAGGGTTTCAGTAGTATAGCCTCTATTATTCCAAGTAGAGATTTTAGTGTGGAGATACTGACAGGAGTACAACTCTGCCATGGAAGACTGAGTCAGATAGGAGTATCTCTGTTATGGAAGACAGAATTTTTAGATTGTTGCATTACTGCTGTATAGGTATGTTGCAAGGAAGATGGCTACTATAGAAGATAGGATTTTTAAATTAGATGTTGACAAGGAGTATTACTGCAGGGATGTGTTTTCTAGATGGATGGACTTGGCATATAATACAATTGAAACAATATATCAGAGTTGAAGATGATGGACTTGATTTATTTTCCTTTCTCTTTTTATTTTTTATTTTGGAACTTAAGGTTAGAGTTAGTGTAATATCACATGTGACAGTCACATGATCACATAACACAGAGAAAGATTCCAGAATAGATAATATTATATAGCATAGCTCTAGTATATTGGTCTTATAAAGAGTACATAGACTTTGGAGTAGATTAGTGTAGTATATATACAGACTATGGTCTGTGGTATATAAGGTAAACTAGTTTGTAATAGAAACTCTATTGAGTTCTCTTGCATTAACTTAATACAAGGTTTTTTCTTAACTTAACTCTTAGTCTGAAACTATAACAATATATAAGCAATAAAGAAGCTATTTCTGGAGTGGGAGAAGGCCTTTAGTCAAATTTCCAAGCATGCTTATTGCTTTGACTATAGACAATGCCTTGGTAGAGTAGTAATGAACATGTTTCTTGAAGTACAATCAAAATAAAAGCCCAAGTATTATTAGTATGTTTTAAGATTGAGAGTAAAGGTACCAATTGCTAAGAGATCTAGCTCTGGATTAAAGTTGTTATATATCCTAGAAAAATAAAAAATCTTTAACTTGTCATGCTCTATAACCAAGCAAAATGAAAGTATCAAGTCTATAACTATTCTATAGCTATTGTAAAGCTTTGGCAGAGTTGTATTATATGTTTTTTCCTGAGAGATTTGAAGACTATTATCTACAAATAGGAGAATAGAAGTATTTAAATCTAGAGCTTAAGCTCTGATTTCAAAAATGTGAATAAGAGACATAATATAGAGCATTAAAAGAATAGAAGACAATGAAGAATCTTACTTCATATCTGTTATGATGTACATGAGGACTAACATTTTTCTTGATTTTATTCTTCTTTTCTTTTGAATTTCTTTCTATTGACAATAAAGAGGCACATGACTGCAGTCACACGATGTAAGGTCATAGGCCTAGAGTAGGCTAGAGTGGACTAAATAGATGATATCAAGGAGCATGTTAACTGTATGGCTACCTTATAGTGTACATATGGTGCAATTATGGACAATATATGGACATTAGAGCAGGAGTATTTATTTGTAGCATGGACTATGTGTAACTTATATAAATAGAGTAGCAATTCAGCAAAGACTTCTTGTCAAGTTCTCTTATAATCTTCATATCGATAGCCTACTGAGAGCTTTGCTGCTTTGTGTGATTATTAGTCTTTGTGACTAGTGGTTGTTACAAAAATGTCTACATCTGTATTAAAGATACCAAAGAGAAAGGAGTTCTGGAAGTACTGGGTTAATCTACCTATAAGATAGCCAGAAAAGATGTTGACTATATAGTCTGCAAAACCAAAGTATTTAAGAATTGAATTAAGCATACTGTGATTGAAGAAAGAAAAGAATTACACAATATCAAATGCTACTATACTAGTTTTAAGCCTCTTGGCCTGACCAGCTTAAACTAAGTATATTAAAAATATATCAGTATCTCTAGTAGACTATTAGACTATATCTTCAAGCTAGTTGGAATGAAGAATACTGTACTTGACAGCATCAAACTAGAGTTACCTAGCAATCATATTCTCAGTGAGTTTACCAAGTGTATTAAGAAGAACAATAAGCCTGAAGACCTTGGAAATATTATAAGCAGGTTTATCTGACTTCAATATAATAACAGAAACTAACTTCTTAAAGTGTCTAGACTAGTATTGCAGTAATAGACATATATTAGTAAAGGAGAGAATACCTATAACATAGGTGTTATTAGCTAGAATAAGCTTAAAATACTATTAAGTAATATGATTAGAACCTAGATATTAAGACTTAAGCTCAAGAGTTAAAGCAAAAGAATTATTCTTGTATTGGGTAATACAAGAGACCTTAATAGAGTTCTAGTTACAAAAAATCTATACTATACTAAACCTAGTCTACTCTAAAGAATATGTATATTATATACTATTGACATATAATATAATATTATTGTTCTAGAACCTTTTATATTCTTCTATAACATGTGATCATGTGACAGTGATATGTAACATGTGACATTATGCTAACTCTAAGTCCAAAAAATAGAAATAAAATATAAAATAAAATAAAAATGAGAAATGAAATGAAATGAAAATAAATAGAGTCTATCATCTTCAACTCTGACACTAGAGTAGAGATATTAGAATAGACCTTAAGTGCTTTCCACATTTTTAATAGAGAAAAGAATATTTAAAAGTAAATAGTTTGGCTAGAAATCTCATCTAGAATAGAGAGGTCAATAGAGCAATTAGTTATAGCATTATAGGACTGGTAGAGAGTACTCTACAAGTTTGGAAGGTCATTGCAGGATTGTTCTTAAAAGTGAATAACCTCTACTACAAGCAACATATACTGTTTCATCTAGCTAATTAGATTCCAAGATCATTTGTTAGTAAATGTAATTTCAGCAATCTTGTTGTCAAAAATATGTTATTTAGCCTATCTAGTTGCAAGGCAAAAGAAGAACCAGTCAGAGTGCTCTCCAGTTTGTCTATAAGTCTTTAGTATAGTTTAGTACTCATTATTCCTTCACTTTTTAAACTGAGTAGTGACTGTAATTCTCTTTCCATAAGTAGCCTAGTAGTCAGCAAAGAGCTCAGAGATCACTTTAGAAAGTGAGTTAAGACTAGTAACAAAGTCTAGTGTATAAAAGTTGAGTTGAGAAAGTTCTTCACTCATAGAGAGAAAAAAGACTATTTTATCTTTACTGTTATATTTTAGAACTATTCTGTATATACAAATGTTTTTTGAAGTAATAAAAAGGTTGACTATGAGAGAGACATAGTGTGAGAATGGTCTGAGATCACCCTTAATACAATAGGAGATTTGTGTCAGAGTTGAAGATAGTAGACTTGATTTATTTTCATTTTATTTCTCATTTTTATTTTCTATTATATTTATTTTCTTATTTTTGGTCTTAGAGTTAGGGATTAGCATGATGTTACAAGCTATCACACATTTATCACATGTCAGTCACAGTCACATGATTATGCATCATACAAAAGGACATAGAAGATTTTAGAGTAATAATATTATACAACATATTTACTATATGTTGATCTTATGGATTACATATGGCCTTTGGAATAGGTTAGATAAGGTCTCACACAGATCAACTAGCTAGTATATACACTTTGTACTTGAAATCCTATTGAGTTCTCTTGTATTAACCTAATACAAGGTTTCTTTCTTATCTTAACACTTTGAGATTTGAATTGTTACAATTTGAGCACAACTCATGTCTAAGAAAATAAGGTCAATTACTGAGTTAGCATAGCTGTAAGGGACCTGCTCCTTTAACTCCGATATCATCACTCAAGCTTGTGGAGTTTCAAACTTCTTGCTTAACACTACTACTAAAGCCTGCAGTATCTATCTTCTTAACCTGAATACTACTATAAAAGCCCATAATACTTGTTTCTATAACCCTACTACTCTCTACTGCTACTTCTGGAGTTTGACCTCAACTACTATCTCAACTACCTCCTATTCATCACTAATAGTAATCTTTCTTTCTTTCTAGGATAATATTCTAGATATTTCTATTAGAAATACCCCTAATTATACTATTCTTATCATTTCTTATCATATAAGCTAATTTGGGAAATTGGAATGTATACTATAGCTATATAAAATGCCTGTTATCTCCAGGAATCTTACTTTATTCTCTTAGGTTTTTCTAAAGGTAAGTATATTTATAATACTTTGATCATGAAACTTAGGTTCTCCTGGAGGTTGTGAAAGTCTGAAAAATCCTGTAGACCCTATTAGTCACCTTAACAATAACTTTGAATGTTCAAATAATAAGTAGGAATAAAAAGCACTAGAATTGAGTACATAAGACTATAAGAGTCTGCTAAGTTTCTTAAAGCCTAACTAGTTGCAGAATATGAAGAAGTAGATAGGTCCTATTCAGCATCTCTAACATTGAAATCTTCTTCCATACAACAAGTTGTTGGAGATGTTCAGAGTTTCATTAGACAAAAAGTCCACAGTAGTATGAAAATTGTTAGAGTAAACATTTATCAGAAATTGATATCTATTTCTATTAAAGAAGAACAAAAGCTGAATGTATCTGTGGTCAACTATGTTTCTTCTAAGAGTAATGCAAAGTCTGAACTGTCTAGAATGAATAAAATACATAAATATAGGCATTTACTTAAAGTTCTGTGAAAATCAAACTATTTATATTACAACTCAAGACTTGATGTTAAGTCAAAAGAAGAACCTTGTATAGAATTTATACAAGAAAACTCAATAAAGTTCTTAGTATAGAGTATCTATCTTATATATACTAGAATACATGTTGTATGACATCATCTGTTCCAGAACTTTTGATACTCTTTCATGTATTATATGACAATGTGACAGTTGTGACAGTCATGTATGATGTTATGCTAAATCCTAGCCATAAGATTCTAATAAATAAAATAAAGTAAAAATAAAATAAAACAAAAAAGAATAAAAATAACTTTATCTTCTTCAGAAGTTATAGTAGATAGTGCAAAGTAAATAAAGTTCTAGAGGGATTTCTGGATAAGGAGTGTATCATACAAGTCCTTCTGTATTTCAAGAAAGCTGTCAACTAATATATATAGTTTTTTAGTTCTTGCAAATATTCTATAAATAAATATAGAGTATATTAATTGTACTAAACATACTCATTGACTATCCCTACTAAGGCCAGTTATAATACTGTGATTTACTTGTCCAGAGTGTATATCAGTAGCTTTATTAGTATGCTACTTGTAAAAGCAATAGTTGTTATAGCAGTCACTAGTTAAGATAATCAATAGGCTACTTAAGTAAACTTATAGATGAAGTATCTCATGGGAATCACAAGAGAACTTGACAAGAAGTCCCCAATGTATTCTTACACTATATACTAGTAACACATGGCTCATGCTAATGATAAATAATCCTATTCTAATGTCTATATGTTTACCATGAGGTAAACATATTATTGATATGTATCTTAATGTCATTCTTCTAGCCTCTTCTCCTAGATTCTAGGCCTATGTCATCACATCATGTGACACATTATGTAACTGCAGTTACATACCTCTTCATTGTTCAAGAAATAAAAGAAACAAAAACAAAAGAAAAAGAAAAATCAAATTAAGAAAAATAGATTAAAATAAAATAAAATAAAAATAAAATATCAGAGTCAAAGTTTGACTTTGAGCTTATACTTGGAGACTAAGAAAAAGGAGAAGGTATTATCTAAAGCTTGATAGTCATTATAGCTAGACTAGGTATTATAGCTGAACTAGGACAAGTTATCACTGGTTGTGAGACTGGACAAGTTATTACAGCCTTGGAAAAAGAGGGAGCCCATGAAATAGATGATATCTTACTCTTAGAGTCAGAAGAAGACATAGAAGGAAGGAAAGATTTTTTACTCTTTTCCTTATACTTTTTGTTATTATTCAGAGTGAAAGCAACTTTTTCAGCCTCTGGTACACCAACAGCCATCTCAACATCAGAAAAAAATATTGGAATACAATCAGAACCATATATAATTCTTATAGTTTCTATAAGAATGGAAGTATCAAGTTGAGGTAAGATCTTGAAGCAATCATCTGAAGCAGATTCCAGATATAAGAGCCAACTTTCAAAATAGTAGGGAATTAGTCAACATAATGTCCTCCAAAAAGGTGCTTTTATAAAGCATATAAAATACTCAAGAAATAAACAAAGTACTTTAACATCAGTCTTAAGGTGTTTAGAATAATCAGACAGTGATAGTATGTGGTAGTCACCATCCCACAGCTTGGTATCATGAGCAATGTTGCCATTTCTCAATTAGGAGGATGACTCAGCTGATCCATGAATCAGGTTGGATGGTTTAAGCATGGAGCTTGGGATCTTTGGATGCTTTTGAAAATAGTTTCTACCCTTCTTAGTAGATATTTAGCCACTTTAGCTCATAATAGTCTGTTTATAGTTACCCTTGGAGCAGTAGGCATCTGGAAATCTGAATCCATGTCCTTCTCCTCACCTTTTTCTGAAGAAGATAAAGCTAAGAACTTAAGAGAAACTTTTTGAGAAGTGTCTTACAATATAATAAGTTTAAGGTTTCCCTTTTGAATGCACTTATTTACCAGCTCTAGAACTGGCTTTGGAGAGTAATTTAGGTAAGTATGAAGACTCAATAACATATTGAGAACTGTTCTGGAGACTAGAAGGAAGTGCAGAATATTTTTCATTGATTTATTTGGATTTTTCAAGTTATCATAGTAGTTAGAGAAAGAGAATTTTTTTTGTTAGACATGGCTCACATTCTGTTATTTGTTAAAATAAAGGATGGTGGACTTGCTCCTTTTCATTTCCAGTCTCTTATTTAAAGTTCTTCCTATTTTCACTTAGACTCTTCTATCTCTTTTCTTCTCTATCTCCTAATTAGAACTTAGAAACAAAATGACAACATAGCAATGTGACAGAGCATGACAACTGTCATTGGTTAGTCACAAATTTCACAGTCACAGTTGCAATGACATATGACACTAAAAAAGAGTGATGTTATATATTATAAAGGAGTAATGGCCTTATCCGTATACATTTATAACACTTAGGATAGGCTAGATATAGGTGTACACAGACCATGTACCAAAGATATATAAGGTAGATATATCTGTACTAAGAACCTTACCTAGTTCTTTTGTGTTAAATAATATTAGTTTTGACTTTTAACTAAATACTTGGGCTTAAGTCATAATATTATCCAAGATCCAATAATAGACTCTTAGAAGTCCAAAATAAGTAATCATGCATTATCTGAGTATGCAGAATGTGGGAGTTGGAATAATTTTTAGCTTTAGCTTGTATACTATATCTTTACTAGTTATACTAGTTATATATTTTAGAAGAGATACTTAATAATTTCAGTCAATTTTCAGGATAGAGCTTTACAGTGTAACTATGTTAGATATGGTTTACATCTTATTATAGTTTACATCTTGTTATCCAAGATCTAATATAATCTAAAGATTGGTTGAAAGAAAGAATCTTGGATTGGATAATTATAAGAAACCTCAATGGTGTTTCTAGTACAGGATTGTCTACCTTATATACACTAGACTACTTGTCTGTGCTACACTATCATTAGCTTACCCTAAAGGGCTATATATTTTTCTTAAGGTCAATATATGTAGTATATACTATATAATATTATTTTTGTTCTAGGACTTTTTATAATATTTCCTGTGACATGTGATCATGTGACATATGATATATGTGTGACATCATACTAACCTCTAACCCTAAGTCTGAAAAATAAAATAAAATAGAAAATAAAATAAAATAGAGTTCATTGTCTTTGATTCTGATATTATTCCTCTTTTAAGATTTCTCATCTAAAGAAACTGACTTCCATTTTTGCCAGTTTCTCTATAACCTTCTTAAGTACTTCTCCTCAAATTGTCTATCATCTTAGCCATACAACATTTTCACTGTATATTTTCCAAGTAATTCTCCTCTCCTAAAGTCTCTTTCCTCTATTATATTTAGCTTTTCTTATTGTCTTACTCTGCATTTATCCTCCTCTTAAATTCTGCTACCACCTCCTTTGCATTTCCTAAATCTTCTTCTCTTTCCCAAGTGTCATGCTCCACTATGAACACCTTTCATCATACTAGATATTTCACTACTTCTCATATTTTTCTTTTATTTAGAATTTTTTCCACCTTCCATTCTTTGACTTCTTCTACTTCTACTGGCTTGACTTCTTCTACTTTTTGTTCTTTCACCTATTCTTTATATTGTACTATCCAACTGGTATTCACTACTAGATGAATTCTTATCAAAGTAGGCAGTTGTAATTTGACCATATTGATAGAAACTATCTTGTCAATGAGATATAGGCCTATAATGGTCCACTAGCTTTTTTGCTAGCCTTTCTTTGAATACTAAGTTTTTTGTACTCAACAATAATCTATTTTCTTTTTTTCATTCTTCAGTTTCCTTCCTTCTCCTCTCTGCTTGTTGCTTTATCTCCTCCTGAACCTCTCTCAATGCTGCTTCTGCTTCCTCTTGTACTTTCTTCATTCTTTCTGAAAATTCCATCACATTCTCTACTTTTCCTTTCCTTCTTATATCTGCCCTTATTCTCAATTCTCTATCATAATTTACTATGAACAGAGACACTTTGGTTGCCAAATATACTTTATTGTTGACTGTGAATTCTGTTAATACCAACTATTCTAGCCAGTTCCTTTGTCTGTGATCTATGAAGAACCTAGGATACTGTTCCAATTCTTAATTTATTTGTTCTATTTGTCTATCTGTTTGTAGATGGAAAAATATCAACAGTTTAGTCTCAATTCCCAACATTCTATTCAGTTCCTTTATCAGCTTCACTGCAAACTGTAGTCCTCTATTCAACACCACACTCTCTGGTTGTTATGATGTGCATGAGGACTAACATTTTTTTCTTTTATCTATTTTTCTTGATTTTATATTTCTTTTCTTTTGATTTTATTTTTTCTTTTATTGACAATGAAGAGGCACATAACTGCAGTCACATGATGTGATGTCATAAAAGCCTAGAACAGACTAGAGTGGGCTGGAGTAGTCTAGATAGATGACATTAAGGAACATATTAACCACATTGCTACTACATAGTATATGCATGGATGACATATGGACTTTAGGATAGGGTAAGATAGTGCTAGCATAGACCACATGTAAATTATATAAATAGGGTAGCAATATAGCAGGGACTCATTGTTGAGTTCTCTTGTGATCTCCACATCGATAGGCTACTAAGAGCTTTACTTGCTTGTGTGATTATTGGACTTTGTGTCTAGTAGTTGCTACAACACTGGTAACTCATACAAGCTCTACACATTATCTCTAAATAGCCATGCCAACCCTTCTGCCAATGTTCCTTCTGTTGTTGCCACAAAATATGTCATTTTTGAAAACATATTGTAGACTACTAAGATTGTATTCTTCCTAGCTACTAATAGCAACTTTGTAATGAAGTCTACCATTAGATGTATCCATGGCTTCTCCAGTATTTCACTCAACTTCAACTTTCCTGCTAGTATCTCTGTTCTATTTTTCATTCTTTGACACATATCACAACCTTCTATATATTTCCCTATATCTTTTGTTACTCCAGGCTACTAGTAACTCCTTGTTACCAATTTTGTCATTGTCCATCTTTCTCTATGTTCTGCTACTGATATATCATGATATATTTAGATTATTTCTACTTTCAACTCCTCATTCTTTGGCATATATACTTTTTTCTCCTTCAACACCAAGTCTCTTTTAATCTGCCACTCATCCCCTCATAATTCCTTAACCCTTACTTTCTTCATCTCTTCCACCACTCTAACTACTTCTTTATTCTTACTTCTGGATTTTTTTAATTTTTTCTACTATATCTACTTCAGATTCTTCTATTACTACTTCTACTAATCTACAAATTTATTGTTCTTTAATTAATGTCTGGTTTTCATTGTTCTTTTTCACAGCTACTTTCCAATCTAGTCTCCTACTAAGTCCATCTGTCTTTCCCATTTTTATTCCTAGTACATGTTGTTGAATCTTGATAGATAAAGTGCCTAATGGACTTGTTTTCTGTTCAACTTCTGTGCCTTCATAAAATATTCCAAGTTCTTGTGATCCATTTAAACCTCAAACTTGAACTTAGCATCTTCTAATAAATACCTTCAGTTTTCCAACCCCTTTATTACTGCCAACATCTCTTTGTCATAAATCTTGTAATTTCTCTCTGTTTCATTTAGAGATTTTGAGAGAAGTGCTACTGGTCTCCATTGCCTATCCTCATATTTCATGGATAATACACTACCTATCATATAGTACAATGCATTAACTTCCATCCTGATTTTTTTGTATAAGTCTAGTACTGCCAACACTGGTTCTTTTGTAAACCTCTATTTTAACTTCTTAAATGCTACTTTCTGTCTCTCTGTCCACTCCCACTTCTGATCCTTTTTTATTATATCATGTAATAGTCTAGCTAGTACTGCAAAATTTTTAATGAACTGCTAATAGTAATTAGTGAGTCCCAAAACTTTCTGTACATCTTTAACTCTTTTCCAAGTTAGTCATTTCAATACAACTTTTACCTTCTCTTCTTCTATTTCAATCCCCTTCAATCCTATTACCACTCCTAACAATCCTACTTCTCTTATCTTGCACTTACACTTCTCTAGTTTTATATACAAATCATTTTCTACTAACCTTTTTACTACCTCTTCTACTACCTCATCATGTCCCTCCTTCCCTTCTATTTCTACTATTACATTGTCAATGAAACTTGCCACTTTCCCAGTATTGATCAAGTCTAATGGAATCTCATTTATTACTGTTTGGAATATTGCTGGAAAATTGATTAATCCAAAGAATATAACTGTAGGTTCAAATGACCCTTCTAGAGTCATGAACATTGCCTTCTACTTGTCTCCCTCTTTTATCTATACATTATTATTGTCACAAACTTCATTTAGCTTGTATTTTCACAACCAGTAGACTGACTTTTACAAACTAAGTTGTATTAGAAAGTCCTAAATGAGGACTACCTACACATATGTGGGATATACAAAAGTGACAATAAACAACTGAGATATCAGGCCATCAGTAACTGCAAAAGTTTTGTTTACTATTATCTCATAAATAGCTGAATGGATTTGCACAATTGAACTTGTGTTGGAAAGCACTCATAAAACTGTTTTTATCTTCTAAAATTAGCCTAACATCTGCTATGACAGATGACAGCCTCATCAGATACAATTTTTGATCATGTGATGGAAACAGCTTGTGCACAGGCTATTACTATTTTGTATAAATACTTCTATATCTGAGGATTAGACCTTAGACTTAACAACATCAATTATTCTTATTGATACTACTTATTATTTATCATCAATCATTATCTCTCATTATCATTTATATCTGTATTGATCTTAACCATCATTGTCATTGTTAAACTTCTGAATCACTCCTAAACCTCTAAGAGTATATCTAAGGTTCAGATATCACAAATAAGTGAGTAGTTTATTTTGTAATAATAAGGTCATTGGAAAGTAGTAAGGCATATTGTTGCCAACATCAGAAAATAATGTTAGTTTTGGTTGATTTTCAGAATAAGGCTATTATAGTGTAAACTACCAGTTTATATACTAAGTATACTATCTAGAATAGTTATCTAGAATGGAGACTGCTAAGCAAGTTATCCTGAATACTGGTAATCTTTAGATGTCAAGAATAGAGATCCATGAAGTTAGAAAGGGTCTAGCAAGAATATCTAAGGTAAAATAGAAATAGTTGATCTGCACTGGAAGAGATTGAAAAGTATGAATAAGAAAAAAGATATTATTTGTAAGTTAGAGTAGATATGATCAGAATGGAATGTGAGAAACTACTGGTTTATATACTAAGTATAGTATCTAAGATAGTTATTTAGAAATGGAGACTGCTAAGTAAGTTACTCTGGTTCTAGTAATTCTTGAATATCTGGAATAGAGATTTATAGAGTTGTCAAGAGTTCAGCAAGAATATTTAAGGTAGAATGGAAGAATGTAATTTATACTAGAAGAGATCATGAAGTATAGATAAGAAAAGAGGCATTATCCATAGGTTGGGATAGATGTGGCTAGATCAGGATGTAATAGTTTACTCTATATACTATTATAGTATGCTTGAATCCTTATATTTTATTTATTTTATTTTTCTTTCTTTTTTGTCAATGAAGAAGTATGTAACATTATAGGTCTAGAAGATGATAGAAGTATCTAGAATAATAATATTAGAGACATAATAGTAATGGTATAGTGAACTTATAAATAATGCATATACTTTAGAATAAAGTTATCTATTAGTAGTATGAACTATATAACATTAGTATATATAATATAAAAATATAGTGAGAACTTCTTATATATAATCATATGTAATATATATTATACTTTTATCATGTTTTGTGAAATTTTGACTATTATGTATAATATCATATCACATTTTCTTAATGAAGTCTGAGAAATAAAAAAGAAAAACCTAAATTATAAAAGAAAGAGAAAATCAAAGAAAAATAGAAAAGCATTTAATATTATAATTCAAAACTTAAAGTGTTAAGTCAGAAAAAGAATCTTGTATAGAATTATTGCTTATTTTTCTCTTACCACCATCTCATATAGTAACACCCAAAGAAATTCAGTGAATACATTGTTCCCTTTTGTCTTTAATACTAGTAGTAACTCTCAAGAGTCTTTTACAGGGATGGCTGTCAACATGGAAGTCAACACTCTAGGAGGTTAGTTTATATCTTTTAATACTAACAGCTTGAGATCAGCTTTGATGCTCTCAAATATATCTTTCAAGGTATATACAGAGCATATTCAAGATATCACCAATAGTTCTGCATGAACTGACCAGATTGAAAATGAGAAATTTCAAGAAGCCACTTCCCTTTCTTATACTACAGCCAAGGAAGAGGTAAATAATTCTACTAACCAGGCATCAACTGTTAACCTGAAGCATGCCCCTCTTAAGACAGCATCTAAGAACTTGTGCTTTATATAGGGCCTCCAACCTTTGGTTATTCTCTATGCAAACAGCACATCTGTGGACAGTCAACTCTGGAATGGCAATTTTTGTCCCATCTTGATCTTTGGTATAGACAAATATCTAGAAGGTGGTACCAAGAATATCATATACTCACTCCACAGAATAGTGGTATTCATTAGACAATATAAACTAGGAGATAAAACTATGGAAGATATTCCACAAATCTCTCAATTTGGATATGCAGCATGGGATTTTATTTTATCTATCTACAAAGCAAAATGGGACAAACTTGAAGCCAAGGATAAGATAACTTTCCATCAATGTATTTCTTCACAGTTTAATAGGAAATATTCTATCAATTCAAATTAGGAGAAAGAAGACAAAGATATAGATAAGGGCAAACCCACTAACATCTCTAGAATTCCTTTGCCTATTCCTTCCAGACCTAGCAAATCAGTCTTAGCTAAATTCAAATTTTACAAAGGTGATTAAACATTGAAATCTAAGTCATATATTTAAACTCTAGAGAAAAAGATCAATAAGATTATTAAAATCAAGGACCCATTTCCCAAACTCCTGTCTTATAAGATCTTGGAAATCTATAAAGTCATCAACAACTTGAAAAACAAAGAAAAGCCTAAACTCAATATAACAATTAAAGATTTCTTATGTAAACAGATAATTATTTCCATAGGTTCTAACAACATTGAAAAAGTAATGGCTTGATCAAACATTCACATCACTAATATCAACAGGTTACTTAAGAATATCAAATCTAAAGTGGTCATTAACTTTATTAAATTAGATAATAAAAATATCATTATTATAACTAACAAAGTTGTAGCTACCTTAGATTTGAATGTTGTCAAAAAATACATAAAGAACCTGAACAATGTCAATTCAAGTAATGTGATGAGCTTTAGGCTTCCACAGTCAAAATCATATTTGAAAACCTTAGATATTCTATACTTAGTAGAAGATACTACCCTTCTGATAACTCATTAAATTATCAAGAAAGTTTTAGAAACCACAAATATCTTTAACAATGTGATCTTAGTCTCCTGAACATGTGTCATCAAGGCTTCTCCAATATCAGACATGGCTGTCATTTAGATCAATATTTAGGATTCCCAAAACAGTGTAAAGAGAAAAATGCTAATTAACAGGTGCTTTAACATTAGTCAACACATTGCTATAATTAGAGATACTAATATGAACCCTAGCATCCTCCAGTGTAAAAACTGCTGGAAATGAAGATATACTACTTTTATGTATTATATTCACAGGTCTAAATGCCAAAAATGCAATAGTCTCCACAAAATTAAACACTATAGAAACATGATATGGTGCTACAAAGCAAACTTCAAGACCAATCCTCTCTGACTTAAAACTCCCAAAAAAGTACCATGCTCACAGAGCTTTAAATATATTAATTGCAAAAGCAATCATCAAGCAGATAGCAATTTATGCCTATTCTGAAAACACAGGTTCAATCATGATTGGCACAACAAGAAATCTCAAGAGCTCTGAGAAATTAAAGTAAACTTAATTTGCTTATCTGTAGGTAGTAATAACCAATAATTCTTAAATCCTTAAAAATATAAAATGTTTTCAAGAACAAACTTCTTACTAATACTCTTTTAGAAAACTGCAAAGACTATAATATTTTATTCAGGAACCACCTTGGTTATCCTTCATTATATTTCTTGTGCTTCATCTGAAGAGGGCAAGAAAATCATAGGAGCTCCTAATCACCTATCATAGACATTTTTTACTAGAAACTCAAACAATGAGAACAAACACCCAAGAGTTTTTACTTATACCAATATCAAACTTATAAGGTTATGTTTCTCTTTATGAAAAGACATTTTTTTATCACAAAGACATTAATCTCATCTTATTTTTCAATAATGGCATCATGTGTTTATTAATGTATATTCAGATGACCAGCAATTTGTCTTAAAGTATCTCAAGAATACAGTGAATTTGAATAATGTTCTAATAATTACAGAAGATTTCAATATAAGAGACAACAAATAGAATTCTTCATATTCTTACCATTCATACCACACTAACTCCTTAAAGGAAATAGCAGACAGTTTTAACTTAGAACTTTCAACTCTAGTCAACTAAGTCTTTACACAATATACTGATAATTACTGTAATTTAAGTTTGGTTCTCAATCTCATGTTTCTTTGCTCTATTTTAGAGGAGTTAAACCATCATTTCATCTTATCTAATCTCTGAGACCTATCTGACCATACTCTCTTATTGGTCCATATTATTATCAAGGGAGAATTTATTCTCGAGAAAAAACTAGCTATTATCAAAAATATTAAAGAAGAAAAGGCATTTGTAAACAATCTGATAACCAGACTAGGAAATATTGACATGACCAATATCCATAATCAAGAGACCTTAGAAGAAATAATTGGAAAATTTGCTTCTATCACAGAAGAACTTTGATATGAACATGCCAAACAAGTTTATATCATTAAACATTTTAAGACCTGGCAGAACAAAGAATGCAGTAGAATTTTATTCTTGTATTGAGAATATTCAAAAAAAGATTGGATTGGGTCAAATACAAGAATACTATCAAATTAACAAAACACACTTTTTTTAATAACAAAATTCAAGAAAATAAGAGACTATGGAACCTAATAAACTGGGTCAAGAAATAAAAACTACTAGCTATTGAAGTGATTAAGCACAACAATTGTCCATGAAATGAATTAAAAGAAGTTCTGTTATATCATAACATGGAATGGCTCTCTTTCTCTAAGGTGAAGTTCATTGATACTATCAGTAAATATGGCAACTCATCTACCCTAGGCTCTGATCATATTTCATAAAGCTACTTGAAAACTCTGATCAAGAACAACAAGTGCATCTCAAATATTGTCAATATTGCTAACTTGTGTATTGACCTTAATTATTGGCTATCTTACTTTAAAAAGTCAATGTTGATTATTATTCTAAAGTCAAATAAATCTTTATATGACACTTCCAAAACCTTTTGACTTATAATTCTCCTCAATATGGTTGGAAAGTTGATTGAAAAAGTCATTAGCAATAGAATTTAAGTTTATTCTATTGTCTTAAACTTCATTCATCTGACTCAAATAGAGAGTATAAAACAATAGTTAACCACAGATGCAGGAGTTTTTTTAACTCATCTTATACATATGGGATGGCTCAGAAATCTTTATATGAGCACTCTTATATTTGATGTTACTTAATTTTTTTCTTCTCTCAATTACTAACTTCTTCTGATTATTTTAAATAAAGCTGGTTTTGATTCTCATATCTTTTTTTTTTTGATTATTTAGTTAACAGGTAAACACAATATGTATGGAAAAGTTTTGTTTCTCCTTTCTTCAAAGCTGATGTAGATATAAAATAAGTATCAGAGTTAAAAATAGTGGACTTTAATTATTTTCATTTTTTTTCACTTTTATTTTTATTTTGGGAAGTTAGTGTTAGGGTTTAGTGTGATGTTACATGTCACCATCACACAATCACCTGTCATAATAGAAAGTAGTAGAAGATTCTAGGAGAAATAATATTATACAGCATGTTATATACATAATCATTTAGGGTAGGCTAATGATAGGGTAGCATAGACTGCTAGTCTAGGATATATAAGATAGATGATCCTGTACAGAGTTCTCTATCAAGTTCTCTTATGTTAACCAATATAAAGTTCTCTTTCTTTAACCTATTCTAAGGTCTTTGAATCATAACAACAAGGCTTTGCTCTTTTTTCTATTCTTTTGGCCATTTATATAGCTTCCATTTTTCACATCTTTGAAAAAAGAACTAAATCTCTTTTACCTCCCATTCTAATTTACACTCTCTCTTTTGTAAATAATAGACTTCTTATTTCTCAAGAGAAAAGCTGTAAAAAATCAAACACAAATATCTTTTGCAGTTATGATATCATTTCATTCCTTTTTACCTAGTTCAGCCTCATCATTGATATCAACAATTATTTGAACAAAGTTCTTCCTTCCTTTAACTTTTGAATAATGAGTTTTTATCTAGTCTTCATCTAGTAGACATTCTTTCTGATTGATTTTCTTTCACTACAGTTAATCATAAAGACATAGATGCTATAGGAACTCATCACAAAATACTTAACAAAATCTACAAAGATTTGCTTAACAATCAAGACACTATACTTATCATTGCTGATACTAGTATAAAAAACAATGTTGCTATCTTAGTATCTCACATTCAGAAGGGTCATAACATTGTCAAAAAATGTGTTTACCATGTAATGAATGTTAACTATACAGAAGCTAAATTATTTGCTATTAGATGCAGAATAGACCTAGTGAGAAAATTATACAAAGCCTTGAAAGTAGTTATTATCACAAATACTATTCCAGCTATAAAGAAGATCTTTGACACTTTGGCTTATCTATATCAACTTCATTTAATCATAATATCAAAGAATCTTAGAGAATTCTTCAATAAAAATCCCAATAATTTGATTTCTTTCTAGAACTATTCTAATAGTATTAGATAGTCTTCATATGCTATAGTTGACAAAAAATTAAAGTACATCAATATCAATTCCATTCTATCAAGTAAAACATCTTGGAAGTTTAGCAGAAAATAAAATTCAATTACATCATTCACAAATAGCAGATGATGTTTTAAGCCTCCAATTACAAAGAAAGAAACTTTCTCAATTTAAAAGATGACAAAGAAGAAGATATATACAAAAGAAGGAACATGGCTGAAATAATTTGGCCTTTTGAATTCATTATGTACATGTATCACAAGATTAATCAGTAATCATATACCAATAGCTAAATATAGGCTGAGGTTCTTCTCTAAAAAACTTATGGCTTGTTTGTATAGTAATTACCCTATCAAAATGAGGAGATACATTTAATTTAAGTGTCAGAAATACAACAAGTGTTGGAACTTGAGAAAGGAATCTATTATAAATATACTTATATTCTTAAAGTTTAATCCTAAAGCCTTTTGCTTTCAGGAAAATGTCTTAGCTTAGTTTTACTTTGTTACTTTTCTAATTTTTCCTTCTTTCATTTTATTTCTCCTTTTTCTCTTATATAAGTAGCTACTTTCTATAGTTACTATGATTTACCTTTGAGTTCTGTGTAATAAATTGATGATTTAAAAAAAATCTTATATAGAATTTATACAAGAGAACTCAATGGAGTTTTATTTACAAAATAATCTATGTTATATACTACAGACTATAGTCTGTGCACACTTTACAACTAACCTACCCTAAAGTCCATATGCTTTTTATAAAACCAGCATATTAGTACTAATATACTATATAATATTATTTGTTCTAGAAATTTCTATTACCTTTTCTTGTATCACATGATTATGTGACATGTGATTGTGACATAATTGTGATATTTTTGACAGTCACATGTAATATCATACTATAATGCTAACTCTTAGTCCAAAATATAAAAGTAAATAAAAATAAAAATAAGTAGAAAAAAAGAAAAACAAAGTCCACTATCTTCAACTTTGATATCTAAGTTTATATCTGTGAATTTTAACACATCTTGTAAACTAAATTGAATCTTTATTCTAATCAACTTCTAGATTGTATTTAACCAACTAGTTATATATGTTTATATTATTTACAATTGTATATTATATACCAAGTCCACTTATTCTGAAGACTACCTTTTACAGTAATGAAAGCCTATCTTTTATAATGGTTATCCTTTCTATAACATGTTTTCATAGTAGTAATGTAATTATTTCTGAATATTTTGAGTACTTAGTCTTTTATAATAAAGATATATCTATCAAACTTAGCCTTTCATAATAAAGTTCTTCTATTGACCTCTTTCAGTGTTTTATCACTGAAATCTTTTCTCAATACTATACTTTGAAACTTCTAAGCATCTTTTATTTACTTTTCTTATATATAAGACTAGTAGTTACACTGTAATTTACTAGTCTAATAATCAATATATATTCAAGTAAACTTAATTTCCAGTATTCAATAGTAATACATCACATTAGCACTTATCTCCTTCAAACTTTGTTCTATCTTCTAAAGTTACAATTATACAGTAGACAAATGATACAGCATATAAGCTAAAGCCAAGATTGTTAGAATTAAAGATAGTAGATTCAATTTATTAATTATTACATATCTGTCATATGTCACAGTCACACAATCATACATCATAGAAAAATATAAAAGATTCTGAAACAATGATATCATACTATATGTTCTTTAAACTACTGGTTCATACTACACTATTATTAGCCTACCCTAAATGGCTATACATTTTTCTTAAGATCAACATGTATAATACATACTATATAATATCATCTTTGTTCTAGAATCTTTTATGATATTTCATGTTCTATATGACTGTGACATGTAACCTATGTGTGACAGCTTGTAACAGTTATGTGTGATGTCACATTAACTCTTGACCCTAAGTCTAAATAAAATAAAATAAACAGAAAGAAAATGTTAAGTCTACTGTCTTCAACTCTGACAAAGGCTTCTCTTTCTTACTTCTTTACATCTCTTCACCATCTACACCACTATCACTTTCATCATCATCATCTCCAATCAATTTCCCATATTTTTATACCAATATAAGTTAACACAGCTCAAATAATTATGAACAAATTATCAGACAGTACTAAGAGCAGTTGGCAGCTATACAAGTGCAAATACAAGCATTGATAGCAAAATAAGCAGAAAGAGAAGCAGTGGCAGTAGTTTCTCAACCTAACACTAGATCAAATGTAGAAGTGACCAAGCTATAAATATTCTATGAGGCTATAAATAAGATTTCCAAGTTTCTTACAATATGCAGATTATATATAAGAATGAGGATGAAGAATGCAATAGTAGAGGAGCAGGTACAATAAGTTTTATCATATATGTAGGAAGAATTGGCAGATATTTAGAAAGAAAATATTATAGAGAATCTAGAAAAAGGACTTTTGAATTATAAGGCAGTAGAGAAATTTTTAACAGATCTAAAAGAAGAATTTGATGGTGGAGATAATAAGATGCTAAAAGTAAGAGAGTTGAAAAAGATAGAATAGAAAAGTAAGATGATGAAGAAGTTTGTACAAGAATTTAGAAGAGTGGCAAGAAAAAGTGGATATGAGAGGAGGCCATTAGTAGAGGAGTTCAAGAGAGGCATGAATGGAGTAATTTGTTAGGGCAACTGGGTGGAAGAGTCAAGCACTTCAAATCTCCAGGAAATTCTAAACTATATACTTATCTTTAGGAAATTCTAAGAGAACAGAATGCAAATTTCTGAAGATGACAACTACTCTATATATTAACAAGTTCATTCTAATGTGGCAGAATTACTATTACATAAGCAAGAAGTGATAATACATAAGTAATCAGAAACAGTTTAGAATGCTTAACAAGTACTTCCAGAGTATGGAAAAGTGGATAAGCAAATGTGTAGATGTGGGAAAGGGTTATGGATTAGCCAAAAAATACAGAAGAGAAAAGTACTGGAAGAGCCAGTCCCCTTACATAATTAGGCAAAAACTGATGAAATCAAAATGCCCCACAAGAAGTATTAGACAGTGAATTTAGACAGATATTAGAGGAAAAGTAGACAAGAAAAAGAGAGGTTGAGGAGAAGAAGGAAGACTGGAAATCCTGCACCAAAGATGAACATTGAAGGGACAAATAGGCAACTATTGCCATAGCCCCAAGTTTAGCCAAAAAGACAAGAGATTTCTCAACAGCAGACACTAGCAGAGCCTATACCAATGGAGGAAGTTGAAAGGACAAACACAGCTATAGTATATCTGAATCAACATACAGGTTTTGTGCCTAGACAAGATTCATATGCTATGAATGTAGATCAAGAAAGGAATTGCTATAGTTGTGGAGAATTTGGTCATATTGCAAGAAACTGCAGGAATTGGAAAATAGTAAAACAAGAAAGAAGGCTTGAGTATGGGGACAATAAAAACAGTAATTTAAATGAAGAAGAGAATCTAATAGTCTTCAATTAGATTTTAATTACAATAGGTTTGCAATGCTCTCTAGAGTAATGAACAATGAATTTTGTTATAACTTAGATAATGGAAACATGTTGAAAGAAGTTATGGTGAAAATTGGGCTGAAAAGGATTAATACTTAGGAAGAAGTAACAGTAGAAGCATTGTTGGATAGCAGAACAATAGGGTTGGTCATGAGTTTGGAGTTTGCCACAAAGTAAGAATTTAAGTTCAAGAAAATTGAAAGACTTATATATGTAAGGAATATGGATGGTTCTTTTAACAGGAATCTATGAAGTATATGGTAGAGGTAAATATTTATTATTAGGAACATAGAAAATTGATATGATTGGTAGACAAAAGTAGAGTGTGATTTTGGAAATACCATGGCTTGCTTGCAACAATCCTGAAATTGACTGTAGGACAGGAGAAGTGAAGATAACAAGATACCCAGAGTAATGTGGTAAGTAGTAGAGACTGAAGCAGAGAAAGTCAGGATAGCAGAAACAGAAAGAGAAAGAAGGAAAAAAAAGAAGAAAGAAGTGAGAAGAGAAGGAGCAGAGGAAAGGAGAAAACAAAAACAAAAAACAGAAAAAAAGAGGATAATGGAGGTAAAGAAGGTAGTAGAGGAATGGAAAATTTGAAATAAAGAGGAGAAAGCAGAGAAATCTGAAGAAGAGGTTAAGAAATTGGTTTCTCAAAGGTTTCACAAATGGATCTATGTCTTCAGAAAGAAAGCAAGTGAGAAGATGCCAACAAAGAAGGTATGGGATCATGTAATTGAGTTGAAGGAAGGATTTATACCAAGGAAGGGGAAAATATATTTGTTGTTGAGAGAAAAGAGAAGAAAGGTGCATGAGTTTATCAAAAAACAATTGAGAAAGGGGTATATCAGACCCTCAAAGTCACCTTAAACAGCACCTGTGTTTTTTGCAGGAAAGAAAGATAGTAAGAAGCAAATGATACAGAACTATAGATATTTAAATGAATGGACTATTAAAAATAATTACTCTTTGCCTCATATTATAGAAAATATTGGTACTAAGAAACTATTTACAAAGTTGGACTTATAATGGGGTTATAATAATATATGAATAAAGGAAGAAAATGAGTGGAAGACAATGTTTACAACTTTGGAAGGGTTGTTTGAATTTATAGTTATGTTCTTTGGACTTACAAACTCTCCAGCAACATTTCAAACAATAATGAACAAGACCCTATGGGACTTAATCAATATTATAAAAGAGAAGGAGAGCAAGGTAAACAAGAGCTAGGATAATGAGAATCTTATATGCAATCCAACCATCTGGTTCTGGTTTGATAGAAATCTATATGGCATTGAAATCAGAGAAAGAAGATAACTTTATTTAAGACCAAGGTCATATACCACAGGAGTTAGGATAACTAGAAGAACAGCAATAACAATTCTTGCAATGCAAAATAAGAAGCTAATGAGGCTCATGCTTGTGCTGCTACTTGATGATGTAATTGTAGGTATAAAAGAGAAGGAGAGACATGATAAAGCAGTAGAGAAAGTAGTGAAGTAGTTGGCAAAGAATGACTTGTATGTAAAACCAGAAAAATATAAGTGGAAGACTGAAAAAGTGGGATTTCCAGGAGTGGTAACTAGATCTGGAGAGTATTAAGATAGAAGAGAAGAAAGTGAAGGGAGTATTGAATTGGCCAACTCCAAAAGAAGTCAAAGATATACAGAAGTTTTTGAAACTAGCCAATTATTATTAGTAGTTTATTAAATATTTTGCAGCAATAGTCAAACCATCATATGATTTGATAAAAAAATATCAGAAGTAGGATTAGACAGATAAACAAAAGAAAGCATTTCAGAAGTTAAAGAAGAGGTTTACAAAAGAACTGGTATTAACAATATCAGACTTAGATAATAAAAAATGAGGATGGAGGTTAATGTGTTAGATTATGCAATAGAAGGGATATTATCTATAAAGTGTGAGAATAAGAAATAGAGACCAGTAGCTTACCTCTCAAAATCTCTCAATGAGATAGAAAAAAACTATAAGATTCATGATAAGGAGATATTGGTGGTAATAAGAAAATTGGAAAACTGAAGGCATTTATTAGAGGGCACAAATTTCAAGTTCAAGGTCTGGACTGATCACAAGAACTTAGAATATTTCATGAAAGTACAGAAATTGAATCATAGGCAAGTAAGATAGATTCTTTATTTGTCAAGATTTGATTTTATCTTGAAACATGTGCTAGGAACAAAGATAGAAAAAACAAATAGAAAAAACAAATGGACTTGGTAGGAGATCAGACTGGAAAGTAAGAGTAGAAAAGGACAATGAGAACTAGACATTCATTAAATAACAATAGATTCATAGTTTAGCTAAAGTAGTAATAGAAGAACCCAAAGTAAATATATTAAAAAAATAAAATTAACTAGAGGGAAGAATGAAGAGGTAGTTAGAGTAGTAGAGGAGATAAAGAAGGTAGAAGTAAGATTATTGAAAGGAAATGAATAACAAGTAGAAGGAGATTTGGTATTAAAGAAAGAAAAAGTGTATGTTCTAAAGAATGAGAAGTTAAGGGTAGAGATAATCTGGTTGCACTATAATATACTAGCAGCTGTACATGGAGGAAGATGGAATACGATGGAGTTGGTAGCCAGGAATAATAAGAGACATAAAAAAATATATAGATGGCTATGATTTGTATCAAAGGATGAAGAATAAAATAGAGGTATCAGCAGAGAAGTTGAAGTTGAATGAGGTACCAGAGAAACTATGAACACATTTGACAGTATATTTTTTCATGAAGTTACCATTAGTAGCTGAAAAAGATACAATCTCAGTGATCTGTAATAGGTTGTCCAAAATGATATATTTTATGGCAACAACAGAGAGGATATTGGTAGAGAGATTAGCAAGATTGTTTAAAGATAATGTATGGAAGTTGAATGGGTTGCTGGAGAGTATGATCTTAGATAGGGAACCATAGTTTGCAGTGAAGTTAATGAAGGAACTGAACAAAATGTTAGAAATTGAGACAAAGTTGTTAACATCATTTCATCTACAAACCAATGGTCAAACAAAAAGAATGAATCAAGAGTTAGAACAACATTTACAGTTCTTTGTCAATCATAGGCAAAAGGATTGGCCAGAATAGCTAGCAACAGCTGAGTTTGCAGTAAACAACAAGATACATTCAGTGATCAAAGTGTCTCTATTTATTGGTAGAGAGTTAAGAATAGGAGTAGATATTAGAAAGAAAGGAAAGGTGGAAAAAGTAACAGAACTTGTAAAGAAGATAAAGAAAGTACAAGAGAAAGTAGAGACAGCACTGAAGAAGACATAGGGGGAGATAAAGTGGTATGCAGATAAGAGAAGAAGAGAAGCAGAAGAGTAGAAGAAAGGTAATAAGATAATGCTCTAAGTATGAAAGACTTGGTATTCAAGGAAAGACTGGCAAGAAAATTAGTGGACCAATATGTTGGTCTATATATCATTGATGAAGTAGTTTCTAAAACTACTAATGCAGTCAAATTACAACTGCCAACTTCAATAAGAATTCATCTAGTTATGAATATCAAATGATAAAAAGAAAAAGTAGAGGGGCAGAAAGTAGAAGAAGTGAAACTAGTAGAAGTAGAAGGAGTTGAGAAGTGGGAGGTGGAAAAAATATTAAATAAAAGAAAAGTGAGAGAAGTAGTAAAATACTTAGTATGATGGAAGAGGTTTTTTAAGAGGAGGCTGAATGTAAGATAATAGGAGAAGTTGAATATGATGGAGGAAAGAGACTTTAGAAGAGAAGAATTACCAGAAAAGTATACTCCAAAGATGTTGTATAAATAGAATGATAGAAAGTTTGAGAAAGAGTACTTAAAGAAGTTAGAAAGAAACTGGCAAAAATAAAAGTCAGTTTCTCTAGAGGAAAAACCTTAAAGGGGGATAATATCAGAATTAAAGATAGTGGACTCTATTTATTTCTTATTTCTATCTTTTATTTTAATTTTAATATCACAGAAAGATATAGAAGATTCTGGAACAATGATATTATACTATATATCAACAACATATAGTATACATGTCCTTTAGGATAGGCTAGATTCAGTATAGCACAGACTATTAGCCAAGTGTATATAAGGTAGATATTTTATAACTAGAACTCCATTGAGTTCTCTTGTGTAAACTCTATATAAGATTTCTTTCTTGACTTAACTCTAAGTCTTAAATCATAACAAAGATCATTCTGGAAAGTCCACATTACCAAGCTCATCATATGGAGTTTTTGTACTCTATACATCTCTGAGCCAAACCCATAAACTTTTACCTTTCAGTGTGAACTATATCTAACACTGTATTAATGTTTTCCATATGTCTACTGATTTCTTGTTCTAGTGGTATATATTGTACTGTTAGAACAACTGGGTGGAAGGGCCTAGTACTTCAAACCTCCAGGAAATCCTAAGTCTATTGCCTGAGAAATACTAAACTACATACTTACCTTCAGAAAATTCCAAGAGAACAGAATGAGAATTTCTAAAGGTGAAGACTACTCTATATATCAAAAGAAACATTCTAATGTGTCAGAATTCCAATTACATAAGCAAGAAATGATGATACTTAAGTAATCAAAAACAGTTTCAAATAGAGTAACTAAAATGGAAGAGAGCCAGAGTGCTTAGTAGATACTTCTAGAGTATGGGAAAGCAGATGAGTAGGTATGTGGATGATATTAGAAGACTTTAGAAGACCACAGAGTGTTGTAGAAGAGCAAGGGAGTATAGAAAGATGAGTTTAATAACATATCCAGATAGTTAGAAGTATTGGTGTGCAGTCTAAAGAGATCTCGAGTATAGGAAATTGGGAAAGCAGATAAGTACAGATATGGGAAAGAGTCATAGATCACAGATTAGCAAAAAATACAGAAGAGAAAGAGCTTGGAAGGGCCAGTCTCCTTACACATACTACTTTGTATTTTTTACTCTTGGTTTTATCTGTATTAAAAATATTGAATAGTCTGTATAGTAATACTATTTTAATCTTTTTCTTAATAAGTAGTTGTACTAACTACTAGTTAAGGATAATGAGAAAGTAATTTTGTCAAAATCAGAGTCTTGAAATAAGGGGCTGTTGAATAAGTTTAACATTTAGTTCTATTATTGTTGTTCTTAAACTTAAGTATTAGTGTAAAGATGCGACTTGTGTATTGAGTAACACAAGAGAACTTGATAGAATTCCTACTTCATATATGATATTCTATCAAGTTACATGTGATGTTATATTATGCTCTCTTAGCTAAGTCCAAAGAAGAAAATAAAATAAAAGAGAAATTAGAAAATAGACTTAGCTAAGAAAGCATGATAAAAAGTCACAAAGTATGGTATAATGTTATATTACAGATCATATAAATTATAGTCACATAATTATATAATAGTAGAAAATTGTAAAAACTACTAAAAGAACTTAGTTATACTTTAGAGTAGATTAGTGTTGAGATATACAGACTAACACCAAACTCTATTGAGTTTTCTTGTATTAACCCCATATAAAGTTTCTCTTTTACTCTTAGACTTCAGTCTTTTTTTTTTTTTTTAAATCAACAATTTATTACACGGAGCACGGTGGCAGACCGTGGTAGCTACTTCGTAACTATGTACATGAGAAGCAGACTAACATGAAACTAAAGAGGTAGAGTAAGTGAAAGAGAGAGAGAAAAGATAAAGAGAGAAAAAAGAAGAAAGAGGAACTAATCAATTAAGAAGAAGAGAAACAAGAAGACGAGATCAACTCGTTGAGCTACAAAACTAGTCTGTAAAGGCAAAGGCTTTAGGATTAGTGACTAAGAACATGATGAAAT
>Ga0157358_1000154_pt1 | contig 27266 bp, 31 predicted proteins | sample AttcapACBM2_FD_111484 | JGI IMG/M metagenome (GOLD analysis project Ga0157358, IMG submission 111484) | Fungus gardens microbial communities from leaf cutter ant in Botucatu, State of São Paulo, Brazil - Atta capiguara ACBM2 | ecosystem: Host-associated > Fungi > Mycelium > Unclassified ... | reverse complement strand
ATCAGTCTTGTGACTACGCCATCAATTTGTGATTGATGTGACAGCATGACTGATAAACCCTAACCCAAGTTGTTCTAAAAATAGAAAATTAAAAAGGAAAAAGAAAAGTAAAGTAAAATAAAATGAAAAGAGGAAATAAAATAAAGTCCACTGTCAACGACCTTGACAGGGATGTAATTTCCAGATGGGTGGACTTGCATATGATATACAAAGGAAGAAGAAGGATATAATGAGTTGGTAGAAGAAGTAGTAAGGAGGTTAGCAGAGAACAATTTGTATGTAAAACTGGAGAAGTGCAAGTGAAAGGTTAGAGAAGTAGGATTTTTAGGAGTTGTGATAGGACTAGAGAGGATTAAGATGAAAGAAAATAAAATGAAAAGAGTATTAGATTGGCCAACACCAAAGTGTGTCAATAATGTGCAGAAGTTCCTAAGGTTGGTGAATTATTATTGTTGATTCATCAAGAACTTTATGTCCATAGCCAGACTATTGCATGATATGGTTAAAAAAAAATCAGAAGTGGGAATAGACAGAAAGATAAGAGAAGATGTTTGGGGAGCTGAAGAAGAGATTTACAAAAGGTCTGGTATTAGCAGCACTGGATTTAAACAAAAAATGAGAATAGATGTTATAATGTGCATGAAGACTAATATTTTTCTTTCTCTTTTATCTATTTTTCTTGATTTTATATTTCTTTTCTTTTGAATTTCTTTTCCTTTTTATTGATGATGAAGAGGTACGTGACACTGTTGTCACATGACATGTCACATGATGTAATATCATAAAAGCCTAGAATGGACTAAAGTAGGCTGAAGTAGTCTAAATAGATAATGTTAAGAAGTATGTTAACTGCATTACTACTACATGGATGATGCATGGACTTTATGGTAGGGTAAGATAGTGCTAGCATGGACCATATGTAAATTATATAAATAGGGTAGCAATACAGTAGGGACTCCTTGTTGAGTTCTCTTGTAATTTTCACATCAATAGTCTACTAAGAGCTTTACTTACTTGGGTGGTTATTAGACTTTGTGTCTAGTGGTTGTCACAACAATGGAGGTGGATGCATCAGATTATGCAACCAGAGGGGTGCTATCTATAGAATGTAAAGATGAAAAGTGGAGGCCAGTGGAATTTCTCTCAAAATCTCTAAATAAAACTGAGAGGAATTATGAGATTCATGATAAGGAAATGTTAGCAGTGATAAGAGGGTTGAAAAATTGGAGGCATTTATTAGAGAGTGCCAAGTACAAGTTCGAGGTTTGGATAAAACATAAGAATTTGGAATACTTTATGAAGGTACAAAAATTGAACTGAAGACAAGCATTTTGGGCATTATATTTGTTAATGTTTGACTTCACCTTGAAATATGTTCCAGAAACAAAAATGGGGAAGGCAGATGGACTTAGTAGGAGATCTGACCGGAAAGTAGGCATAGAAAAGAATAATGAAAATTAAATATTTATTAAGGACTGTTAGTTATGTAGCTTACATGAAGTAGTAATAGAAGAACCTGAGATAGATATAGTAGAAAAGATGAAAAAAGCTAGAAGTAAGGACAAAGAGGTAGTTAGAGTAGTGGAGGAGATGAAGAAAGTGGAAGTAAAAGTAGTAAGGGGAGAGGAGTAGCAGATAGAGGGAGATTTAGTATTAAAAGAGGGAAAAGTGTATATACCAAAGGATGAAGAATTGAGGGTAGAAATAATCTAGTTGCATCATGATGTACCAGTAGCCAGACATGGAGGAAAGTGGAAGACAACAGAGTTAGTGATAAGGAATTACTGGTGGTTGGGAGTGACAAGAGATATGAGAAAATATGTAGAGGGTTGTGATATATGTCAGAGGATGAAGAATAGGACAAAGGTGCCAGGAGAGAAGTTGAAGTTGAGTGAAGTTCCAGAAAAGCTATGGACATATCTGATGATGGACTTTATTATTAAGTTACTATTTGTAGCTGGGAAAGATATGATCCTAGTAGTCTGCAATAGGTTGTCCAAGATAACATATTTTGTAGCAACGATAGAAGGAACATTGGTGGAGGGATTAGCAAGGCTGTTTAGAGATAATATGTAAAAGTTTCTGGGTTACTAGAGAGTATTGTGTCAGATAAAAGACTGTAGTTTGTAGTAGAGATGACAAAGGAGTTGAATAATATGTTAGAAATTGAAACAAAGCTGTTAACATCATTCCACCCATAAATAGATGAGCAGACAGAGAGAATGAACCAGGAACTGGAATAGTATCTGAGGTTCTTTGTTGACTATAGGCAAAAGGATTGGCCAGAATGGTTAGTATCAGCAGAGTTTGCAATTAATAACAAGGCACATTCAACAACTAAAGTGTCTCCATTTATGGCAAAATATGGTAGAGAATTGAGGATGGGAGTTGATTTGAAAAGAAAAGAAAAAATAAAAAAGGCAATGGAGTTTGCAGAGAGAATGAGAGGCAGGAGCAGTATTAGCCAGGGTATAGGAAGAGATGAAGAGACAAGTAGATAGGAGAAGAAAAGAAGCAGAAGTATGAAAGGTTGGAGATAGGGTCATGTTGAGTACAAAGGATCTAGTGTTCAAAAAAAGACCAGTAAAGAAATTAGTAAACCAATGTGTAGGTCCATATATCATTAATGAGGTAGTTTCTATCAATGAAGTCAAGTTATGACTGCCAACATTGATGAGAATTTATACAGTAGTGAATATCAGTTGGATAGTACAATATAAGAATTAAGTAGGGGAGCAAAGAAAAGAAGAAGTGAAACTAGTAGAAGTAGAAGGAGTCAAAGAATGGGAAGTAGAAAAAATTTTGAATAAGAGAAAAGTGAGGGGATTTGTGAAGTACTTAGTATGATGGAAGGAATTTATGGCAGAGTATAATAGCTGGGAAAAAGAGGAGAATTTGGAAAAGACAAAGGAGTTAGTGGCAGAGTTTGAGAGGAGAATGAATGTAAAAGTAAGAAGACAGGAGAAGTTGAATTTGGCAGAAGAAAAGAACTTTAGAAGGAGGGATTTACTAGGAAAATATATGGCAAAAATGTTATATAGATAAGATAATGGAAAGTTTGAGAATAAATATTTAAAAAAGTGCTCAAAAAGCAGCAGCAAGAAAAGCAGCAGAAATGCAAGAAGGAGCAGTGGCTCCTGATTTAATTAGAAGAAGCCACAAAGTCATGTTGAGCTGAGTGTATAGCTTAGAAGACAAGAAAAGAAACAGAAGCCAAAGTAAGGGAGAAAGCTAAGAGGAGGATTGTAGAAGAGGTAGAGAGGAAGAAGAGAATGTTGAAGTATCTCCAATAGCTCTAGGATGAGGTGCTAGCAGAGGATGCCATCCTTTTAGAGGGCACTGAGAGATTCCAGATTGCAGGATCTAAGTGTAAGAAGGCCTCTCTGAAAGACAATAGGGACTATTGGCCTTCTAAAAAGGCTAAAGGAAAACAGCTAGCAAGATACCACAGAGACAATGGAGTCAAGATAAGAGATGCTAACCCCTATGAGAAATGTGTGTGTGCTAGACAGAACTGTCTAGTGCATAATTCAAGATGAGTAACAAGATTCCATTTTTGTACTAATATTCTTCCCTAGAGCTAGTCTCTTGCATGCACCAGATATATTGCTGTCAAGCAGTGGTGTGTCCTATACATAAATACCAATATCCTGGCTATAATCTCCACTTATAGCAGGGTTCTAAGTGCTATCAAAAAAACACTCCAAGAACTTGTGGAGAAGTACTAAGGAGTTGGAAAGTCCCTCCAGAACTTGATGGAGGGCCAAGAAAGGAACATAGCCCAGTTGGAGAATATTGGAGCCATGATAGAATGGAGATAGGGCTTAAAAAGAGAAAACAAGAAAGAGAAAAGTAGAGATGATAAGGAGGGGTCTGAGGATAGTCTCAGGGAAAGATGTTATGACCTTTACTCTTAGAGCTCAGGTTGTACTTAGGCAAAGACTTGAGATGAGAAGAAGAGTGATTGTATAAGTGGTAAAGTATAAAGATATAGAATAGTATCTATACTATATATATGAATGAACATGAGGAAACTGGTCATAGTCTATAAGGCAAAGTGAGTCATAATACATAAGAAGAATGTGAGGATAGAGTATCTACTATATAAGGTGCTGACTGAGACTACTTTGGTACAGCTAATCATATCATTATTTACCCTTAGTCCTTCTCTATGTTGTATCCTCAAGGTACCAATTGTAACAATATTCCATTTTCAGCATTCATATCTCCATGAATTCACACTAATACTTTAAGCTTCCTTATCACATAAGTGGCCACTATTTTCTTATTAGAACTGATGATGACTTGTCTCCAATTATCGATGGTAATGAAGAATGGTTCATGTGGGAGGCCTCCTTGAAACATGTTTATACAATATCCATATCTTGAGATTTCTATGTTGTGTTTATTCTTTACTATTGCTGTTGCTACTTCTTTCCAGAATTTGGGATCTTGTTCCCCTCTAGATTATAGTGATTGAATGTGGTAGTGGTTGAAATATTCTTGTCTGTGTGAGGGATTTGATGAACTTCATGTATTTAAGGAGATTGTCAACTTTCTTGTTTGCAAAGCTTGAACTTGATAAGGATGTTGGACTGGAAACCTTGTATAGTTTGATTAAAATAACTTCTTCTTTCTCAATCCTTCCTTTCTCCTTCTTCTGTTGTTCTTCATTCATGTATAACTTCTGAATCTCTTGAATATTTTCGTCTACATAAGAGTTTCCTCTTCCTTTATATCCATCTAGTTTATTGGCCAACATTCTTTGGATTTGGAATGCTCAATCTTCTATGTCACTTTGAATTAGATACCATAGGTCTTCTGATATCTGTAGAATGTTTGTAGCATTTGTTGTCCAATTGTTAATGCTTGCTATTAAAATAGATCCTTCCATCTCTGTAACTATCATATTCACCACTTCTGCTGACTTCTTCATGTCCTTCACCATATTCTATACATCAATTATTGCTTCTATTCCTCTTAACATCTTGTGATATAGCTTTGTCCAATCATTTTGTTCCTTCTTCATTTCTTGCACTTCTTCTATATTGTCCAGCTTTCTAAAGATATAAGAGTTTGAGGAAGTAGGAGCAGTTGTGTAGTTGTTGTTGATGATTGGTGAAGACATTTGTGTTTTGGAAATTCAAGTGATGATTTGAACTGTTGAAATGGGATTTTACCCCCCCTCTTTTATAGGTTTTAACTCGAATACTTTGACCAATAATATTCAATCACTTCTCTTGCATGAGGCAACCCCGGTTCCATGATCCATTGATCATGTTCATCCCTATAACATTTTTAATGCACCAAGTATTGCATTTCTCTGCCTTGTTTCCTATGCTTCTATACTTCTTCAACTTCATATTCCTCTTCTTCATTGATAATCATAGGTGGAGGTGCTAGTTCTATGTGTTATCCCTTGTAATATAGTTCTCTACACTTGGTTAGCAGGTCTTCATTGAAGACATTATGAACCATCCATCCTTCTGGAAGATCAAGCTGAAACACTTATAAACCAATGTCTCTAAAAGGTCCATATCTTTTCTGGTCCAGCTTCTTTAAGGGTCAATTTGAATGAATATTTTTGTTTTCCAGCCACATATTGTCTCCAACCTTCAATCCTTGAGGGTTTCTTCTTTTCTGGTCAAACTGTCTCTTCATATTCTTCTGTGTTTCTTCTATTGATTTTGTGGCCTACTCCTAACTCTTTTGTAATCCTGTAAGAAATTCTTCTAACCTTGGAAACTCCTTTTGTACCATGAGATTACCTTTCCATAGATGTCTTCCAAAGTTTAATTTGAATGGTGTCCTTCCTGTTGCTGTATGTCTCTTGTTATTATATTGGAATTCTACAATAGCTAACTATTCTGCCCAATTGTCCTGTTGGTAGTTGTCATAGTGTTATAGAAATATATCTATTTCTTGATTGATTTGTTCTGTTTGACCATCTGTCTGAGGATGATATGCTGTTGACAATTGTCTTGTGGTTTCCAGTACTTTTGTGAATTCTTCCATGAATTTAGATGTGAATTGTGGGCCTCAGTCACTGATAATTTTCTTTGGAACTCCATATAGCTTCCATATTTTGTCTCTGTAAATTTTTGCCATACCTTCTAAAGATATGTTCATCGTTGTTGCCTTCAGTTGTATCATCTTTGTAAATTGATCTACTATGACCACTATAGCATCCATTCTGTTAGATTTAGGTAATAGTCCGACTATGTCGATACTAATTTCTTGCCATGGTCCTTGAGATATTTCCAGTAGATGTAGTTCTCCTGATTTCTTCTGATGTTGGACTTTGTTCTGTTGACATTTGAAGCATCCCTGAACATATTTCTTGACATCTTCTTTTATTCCTGGCCACCAGTAATTCTGTTTAAGCAGCTCCATCATCCTTTGTCATCCTAGATGTTCTACATCTGCCATATCATGGTTTTCCCATAATATTTTCTCCTTGAGCTTCTTGTTGTTTGGAACATATATCCTTCCTTCCATATAGACTATTCCATCTTGCTCCTATGATAGTCCATCTTCTTTCTTTAATGCTTGTTGTATTTCCCTTTCCCTAGTGTTGTTTCTGTGTATTTCCTTCAGTATATTCAGATTATCCACTATTTTCTGGTTTCTCTTCAAAATTGTTACTTCTGCCATTATTCTTCTTGTCCATAACTCCTCTTTGAGTACTTGGACATCCTTGTTGTCATTTTTCATATACACTTGATCTTTCCTTAACAAGATGTTTGCCTTTGTGTTTGTTTTTCCTGGAATATGTCATAAGGTGAAATTATAGTTCTATAGCTTCAAGTACCATCTAGTCTGTCATCCATTTAATTTGTGAGGTTTTCTGAAGTATTTCAGATTCTTGTGGTCCATCCAGATTTCAAATGGTTCTATTGCATCCAGTAGATATTATCTCTATTTCATTAAGGCCTCTATAATTGCTAGTAGTTCCTTGTCATAAATTTTGTAGTTTCTCTATGCTGGTTGTATTGTTCTTGATAAGAATGCTATTAGTTTCCATTTTTCTTCTTGCTCTTGAGATAGTACTCCCTCAATAACATGTCCTGAAGTGCCCGTTTCCACTCTAAATTTTCCTTTTCTCTTTGAAAGAAAAAGTACTGGTTGACTCATTATCTTGTCCTTGAGTTCTTGTCAAAGACTCATGGATGTTCTTCTTTCCACTCCCATTCTTTTTTTCCTTTCAGTTTGTTTAATAGCTTCACTATGTGGTTGAAATTCTGAATGAATTGTCTGTAGAAGTTTGCAAATCCTAGGAAGCTTTCTACATCTTTGGTCTTTGTCAGTGTCTTCTATTCTTTTACTGCCTTGATTTTCTCCTGTTCCATTTTGACTTGTTCTTTTCCAACTATAACTCCTAGAATTGGGATTTCTTCCATATCCAAGTTGTATTTTGATCTTTTGAAACACAATTTGTGTTTTTTTACTATCTTCAAGAATCAAATCGTCCTTTCTTTTAGTTCCTTCTTTGTCTTGGCTAGTATGACAAAGTTGTTCATATAGTTTGCTAGCACTCCCTCATGGAGTAATTCTCTGAATATACTGTTCATCATTCTTTGGAATGTTTCTGGTGAGTTGTATAATCCAAAGTACATAACTTGTGGTTCAAATAACCCATTGTTTGTTAGAAACACTACTTTTTATTTGTCCTCTTTCTTAATTTGAACATTGTTGTACCTCCAAATGAGATCAAGTTTGTTGAAGTACTTTGCTTTCTTCAATTTGTCAATTACTTCTCCTATTAAGAATAGTGGTGTCTTGTCCTTTATTGTGACTTGGTTTAATTTCCTATAATCTTGAACTAGCCATAGTGATCCATCTTTCTTTGAGATGTAAAAATATGGTGCCATGTATCTTGACTTTGATTCCATGATTAATCCTACCTTGAGCTGTTCATCTAACCATTGGTTTAGCGCTTCTTCTTCTTTAATAGTCATTGCATATGCCTTTGCATTTAATTTCTTTGGTACTTCATCAGTCAAGTTTATTTTGTGGTTCCATTCATATTGTTCCAGTAATTTCTTGAATTTATTCTTGTTGAACAAGTGTGTGAAAGGTTGGATATATTCTGGTAGGTCCTCTGGATTTGTTTTATCTGGTTCTTTTCCAATTTATCTGTTATTCTGTTCTATAATTTCTGTTGCCTGTGTTTTCCTATGTTTCATTTTACAGTTTCCTGGACATCTCATGAATTTTATGGTTCCATTCTTCCAGTTGACTTCTAGATTGTGCTTGACCAACCAGTTATGTCCTAAAAACATATCCATGCCATTTAGATTTGTTTCTTGTGTCTATTGATTTCAATTCCTAGAGGTACTATTTTAGTTACCTCTTCATTCTTTGTTTTATCTGCATTGAACACTTCAAATGAGAAATTGATTGGCCTTGTTTGAATTCTCTTGTCTTTGACCAATTGTTCATCAATCCCCATGTGTGTACATCTGGAGTTTACTAGTACTTTAACCTTAAGGTTCTTGCCATTCTTTGTCTTCACATTTGCTCACACATTTAGTTCTTTCTCAGCATTACTCTGTTAAATAGGAATAATATATTTACTCTGAGAATTTACAGGGGAGATCTCTTGTACTATGCCTACTCAAGATCTTCTCCAAAACTCTGTTTCTTGTCTTCTTTATCATCCTCATCCTCTAATTCTTCTTGAATCTTTCATTTTTGCATTGACTGCTTTTCTCTATAGTCCTTGGCTATATGTTCTTTCTTGTTGTACTTGAAACATCTTCTTGTTTCTCTTTCTTTCTTTTTTGATCAGCATTTTTTTGCTATGTGTTTGTATTTGTTACAATTGAAACACTTTGATTTCCCATTTTTGAAATTATTGTTGGACTTTCCAATGTCCATGGGCTGTCCTCACCCTTTATAGGTTATTCCTGTGCTTGTCTTGTAGTCGTTTCATCCTTCTGTGGACTCATCCTTGTCCAACTAATGTAATCACCACCTTCCACTCCTTGAGTGTCTCTAGTGCTGCTATAGGTAAATAACCCAATATCATCTTGATTATATCTTGTTAGACATTCTTGTTCAACAGAAAGATGGTATGTAACTCATCCATATCAGCCTTCATGGCCAGTATCTCGAATTTAATCATGAAATCTGCAGTGTTTTGTTTCTCTTGTTTGAAGGATTCTATCCTACATTCAGCATCTGCTGCCTTCATCTTGTTACTGAACATTGTCTTGATTTTTTTAATGAAATCATTCCAATCCTAGGTACCTAGTTCTTTGTCTAGCTTATCAAGCTTCTTCTGTGTATATATGTCTGCTACACCTTCTCTGAGGTGAGCCAGGATTGCTGTGATTCTATTGTTAGTTTCTATAACCTTATTGTTCTTGAGGAATAATTGTATTCCTCTCCACTAGTCTTCAAATTTTGTTTAGTTACCATCAAACCATCCTGGGTCTGGTACCATGTTCTTTGGTATTCCTGCCTGTACATTCTCACTTATTGCTGCTGGTACTGGTGCTACTGACATCTCTGTGTCTGATCTTTTATCATTGCTTGAGACTTCTTCTGTAATCTGTGAAGATCCTAGTCATTCTGACAGTGCCTCAATATTGTTCATTCTTCTGGAACTTGTCTTGATTCCTCTTTGTAGTTTATACTACACATATTTTGTTCAACAGATACTCTACCTAGTTTCATCTATGGATTTTTACCACTACACCTCTCTTGCAAGGTAAGCTCATTGATGCTTTATCAAATGTTATGACCTTTACTCTTAGAGCTTAGGTTGTACTTAGGCAAAGACTTGAGATGAGAAGAAGAGTGATTGTATAAGTGGTAAAGTATAAAGATACAGGATAGTATCTATGCTATATATATGAATGAACATAAGGAAACTAGTTGTAGTCCATAAGGCAAAGTGAATCATAATACAGGAGGAGAACACAAGGATAGAGCACCTACTACATGAGGTACTGACTGAGACTACTTTGGTACAGCTGATCATGTTATCATTTACTCTTAGCCCTTCTCCATGTTGCATCCTTGAAATACTGATTATAACAGAAGAGGGGACTCTGTTGTCTGTCTTCTGTTAGTATAGTGTTCTTATTTTTCTTTAATTAATTATTTCATTTTTTATGATCTAAATGTATGAGTAAGAAAATCAAGAAAGGAAATGAAAATAAAAGTCTGAAAGTTTGAAAAGAAACCCCAAAAAGTATATAGAAACTGGAGTTTAATGAGAATAAGTGGACCAAATATACTAAGAAATTAATGAAGAAATCTCCATTAGAAAGTGGGCAGAGGCAGGGGACAAGTATAACAGTGTAATCAAGACAAAGAGAGTAGACCAAGCTTGGTAGGATATATGATATGGAAATTAGATACCAATTTGAAGATATGAATGAGTTCCAATGTAGGGATCTACTTGGATTCATCTCCAGTGTCTTTATACACTAGCAAGATCACCTTGTACAAGAGTTTTCATGCCTATCAGCAATTAATTTTAGAGTCCACTATTTGAGAAATTTCATATTCAGGTTCTCCATCAATTATAACTGGAGTGGGAACTAGTTGTATTCTTTTGGAGAAAAAATTGAACATGGCAGGTTCAAGCATAGACACATAGAAAACTGAATGAACAGAGCACATGGACTCTAAAAGATGGAGGGTGAATGATAGAGTACCAGGCTAGACAATGATTTCATAGGATCCAAGGTATTTATTGGAGAGTTTCTTTAAAGGTTGAGTAGTATAGAATAACTGAGCCTTAACAAAGACTTTGTCACCTACTTTGAAATCAGAAGCAGGAAAATGTTGCATATCAGCAGATTTCTGATAATGCTGTTAGACTGCAGAGATTTCAGCTTTGAGGATACTCTGTAACTCATCGAGATCTATGGCAAAGTTGCAAACTCAGATGGAAGCAATATCACATTCAGGGTGAACAGTGATATTCAGATAATATCCCTTATTAGTGAAGAATGGGGAAATACCAGTAGTAGCACTTGGAGCATTATTGTAGGCAAACTTCACAAGAAATAGGAGTTTGGACCAGTTATCTTGCTGGTAATTATAATATACATGGAGGTATTGCTTGAGAGTCTGATTCATGCATTCAGTTTATCTATTACCTTTGGGGTAGAAGCCTGAAGTAAAGTGAAGCTGCATGTCTAGAGCAGTGCCTAAGGAATAGAAAAAATTAGACACAAACTCTAAACCTTTATTTGAGGTGATATGGAAAGGAACACTATGTTTAGAGAACACATGAAGATCAAATAGACATGCTAAGTCCACAGACATAATGGTGTTGTGGGCAGAAATAAAGATCACCTGCTTGGTGAGCTAGTCAACTATGACCAAGATAGTATCAAATCCAGAGAATGATGGAAGTTTTTCAATGAAGTCCATAAAAATGGAATTCTATGGTTGTTCAGAGATAGGGAGTTGTTTAAGAGATCTGTAGGGCTTGTAATGTTATAGCTTAGATTGCATACAAGTGATACAGGACTTGAAAAATTGTTGTACATTAGCATGGAGGCTGGGCCAGAAATATCCATGGTAAATTAATTCCAGTGTTTTGTTTTGACCATAATTTCTGGCAAGAATGTAATCATGATTATACTAGAAGATGCGTATATGGAGATTACCAGCAGATAGTACATAAATTTTGTTATCAAGAAGGAGAAGACTGTTTGGATCTGTAGATCACCAGCCATCTGTGGAGATGTGTTTTGTAGCAATTGGGTCACTAGGGAAGGCCAAAAGAATATCTTGATGTAATGTGTTCAGATCAACTATTGTAACTGCACAGAGAGAAGAAAAGAGCAAGACAATAGCTTGTACAGAGGCTGCTAATTGTTATTGAGTAAAGATGGGTTTGAAGTTGTGAAAATTGACTATGGTGTAGCTAGTATTCCTTCCTTTAGGATAGACATCCCATCATCTAATGAGAGCATCTGGTTTGGTACCAAGGTGGCTAGGATAGAACCTGATGACAAGGTTGAACTGAGAAAAGTACTTGAACCACTACACTTGTCTCTGGATCAATACCTTGGTAGTAGAAAAGTACTTAAAGTTTTTGTGATTCATGACAACATTGATGGGATAGGCCAAACCTTCTGAGTAGTGTTGCCAAATTTTGAAGGCTTCAAAAATAACAAGTAGTTCCTTGTCATATGTGTTGTAGTTCAACTCCACTGCAGTAAAAGTACGAGAGTGAAAGGCAACTGGATGGACTTCATTTTCTTCATTAATAATAGAAAGAATTGCAGTAAGAACATAGTCTAATGCATTAGTTTCCACAATGAGTTAAGCATTAAGAATCCAATGAGTGAGGATGGGAGTAGAAGTGAATGTCTTCTTAAGAGAATTGAAAGTATCATGACAGGAGGAGTTGAACTTCCAAAGGATGTTCTTCTAGATGAGGTATGTCAATAGAATAACAATGTCCAAATAGTTGAAGATGAACCAGTAATAGAAATTAGTGAAACCTCAGAAGAATTGAATATTCTTGACTTTTTTGGGCTTCAGCCAGTCTTGATTAATCTTTACTTTATTGTCAGACATGGTAAGGCTCAAAAGAGAAAAGATGCATCCTAGATACTCTACTGACTCAGAGTGCAATTCATATTTCTCTGCTTTGACATAAAGACCAGCCTTGCAGAGATACTTGAGTACTTCCTGAACATGCCAGTGATGTTTGGATATGTTATTTGAGTAGATGAGTATATCATCAAAATAGATTACAATGCAAATATCCAAAAGATCAGAGAAAATGTTGTTCATAAATCACTGAAAAGCTATAGGAGCATTGGTGAGATTCAAAGACATTACAGACTATTCAAATGATTCATAGTGTGTCCTAAAGGCAGTCTTCCATTCATCATCATTAGCAATGCAAAACAAGTGGTAAGCATAGTGAAGATCTATCTTTGAATAAACCTGAGCTTTGTAAGGTGTATCCAATAAATTGAAGATAAGTAGGAGTGGATAACAATTCTTTTTGGAGATGCAGTTAAGACTGTGGAAGTTAACACAGAAATGTAGTAAACCATCTTTCTTCTTAATAAATAAGACCAGTGCACCATATAGAGATGAGATTGGTTAGATGAAACCCATATTGAGGTTTTCCTCAATGAATTCCTTGAGAGCCTCTTGTTCAGATGCTGACAGAGAGTATATAGGGCTAACCAGAGGTTGAGTACCCTCTTCTAGATTGATTTTGAGGTCATAAGGACGATGAGGAGAGAGAGTTTCAGCTTTAGTTTTGCTGAAAATGTCAGTGAATTCATGATACTTAGAAGAAACATTGGAAAGGTCAGAAGCTTCTGCAAGTTTTGCAGAATTAGCCTAAATGTCCAAAGAGTAAAGATAGAGTTCAAAATTGCTAGAGCCTAGAAACTTTGATACTTGCAAGAATATTGCAGTACTAATAATAGTGATGTTAAGTCACTTGTAGTTAAATATAAAAGTCTCAGATGCAGGTATGGAAACTGCAGAATCTGATGATTGCAAAGAGATGTCAAGAAGTGACAGAGATGCCAATGAGGCATTGGCTGCAATGTGAGAAGAAGCAAGATTCCCCTGCAAAGATGAATGGAAATTTATTAACTTATTTACCTAGTCAATCAGTAGATTGTGTTGAGTGAGCCAGTTGTATCCAAGAACCAAAGAGCAGGAAAAATCTAGCAAAGTGACATAGAAGTCTAGATTTATACAATCACTAGTAGAAAAAATTATGGGTAAGTTAGCAATTTTGGAGATGGTGTTGTTTAATAAACTATCAAACAAGTAGAGAGCAACTAGAGGAGTTGCAGATGTTTTCAAATTGTGAGTATCCATGAATTTTGGGTCTACAAAACAATGAGTAGACCCAGAGTCAATGAGAGCTCAGAACAGGATTTTATTAAGGTAATCTTAACCAAGGGTTAAGAGAGAAATAAGAGAAATAAAAATTGAATGAGAATTAGAAAGAGCAGATATGTTGAGTCAAACAGGACTCATTACTACACAGAAAAGTTCAATGTGGCCCTTAGTCTGTGTGGAGTCCTAGGGGTTGTGTTATGGCAACCACTAGACCAGTGTCCAATAGTAGTACAAGCAGTAAATCTCAAAGGAGGATATCTAGTGGGAAATATGAGTTGTGTAATTCACAAGAGAACTCAATAGGGAACTACAACAGTATTTTACCAACTATTTATATAACTATCTATGGTCCGTACTATGACTACATATCTGCTATGTATTCTACCATAATATCCATGCCCTGTTCTCATATCCATTATTAATTTACCTCATGTCCTATTACTCATCTACCTTATATCTATCTTAAGGCTAGCATGCCATATACATGTGCCCTGATGTCATATCCTAAATCCTACTCTTCATCTCTGTTGTCTATACGTGTACCATATGTACACCATAAGAAAACCATGCTGTTAACATGTTCCTTGATGTCACTCTATCTCTAGACTCTTCTTGATCCTTTTAGACTATAGATCCTTCCAGACTGCTCTAGACCACTCTAGGCCCTATGATGTAATGTTATGTGACTTCCCAGTCATGTGCTTTCTCTCTCTCATTGTAGACTAATAATATAACTACTGTTCTATCTATATCTTATCTCACTAAAGTCTGTCCATACTTTCTCATCTTATAATAGGTTGTTCTTTATTTTTCCAAGGATTTCTCAGAAGCAGTTGCCAGAGAATCAGCAGTTGCTAAAGCACTGTAGCTTTTGAGAGTAACTATAGTCTACTTCTTGGAACAGGAGTCCAATTTGTGGTCTCTTGCACTATAGTAGAGGCACAGGTTATTTTTGAGATTCTTGCACTTGTCACTAGTCAACTTGATATTGCTAGCCAGCTTAGAAGAGAGGTTTACCCATAGAGAATTTGGTTGTTTCTTAGGAGCAGAGAACAGAAATGGTTTAGAGGGGGATGTCTTAGCAGATGAGGCCACTGGAGATAGGTTTGTTTTATTCTGGGAGGCTGTGGCATGATTAGAGGTGGAAGTTTTTCCTTGCTTTCAGGAGTGAGACTTAAAAACTTCTTTCTCTACCTGTTTTGCACAGTGACATTCATGGTCATGTTTCTAGTAGCAGTAATCAATAGTCATTGCCAAAACATATATATTCTAGAACAAAATAGGTTTTTCTTGTTCCCAGGTAGAGATAGAATCCTAGATCCAATTTGGAAGTTTCTGGTAATTAAGAGGCATAGCATATGAAATTCACATTATAAGTGGAAATATTGTTACTAGGCTTCATGCAGAGATTATCCAGCATGTTAGCCACTTCACCTATGGAGTCTGAGAGACTGAAATGTTAATTTAGCTTGTCAACAAACAAGTTCCAGTTAGAGAGCCAATCTTACAGAATACTCTAGTCTTTCTGGTTGAGGCCCATCTCAAACCAGTCCTGGGCTATTCCCATGAAATAAGTCATTGCAAAGTTGATTTTTGCAATGTCTATATTGAATTGTACTGGATTAGCACAGAAATAAAGATGATACTGAAACAAGAAATTATTGAGCTTATCAAGCTCAGTACTACTGAAGATATTAGGAATGTAGGCTTTAGTTCCCCTTGAATTAGTATTAGAACTAGGAATCTGATTAGCATTAAGAGTATTGGCAAGTCAACCAAGTACATCAGCCAACTATTCATTAGTATTATTGCTCTGACAGTGTTTTGACCATAAGTGAGTGGAAGATATAGGTCTATTAGCTGTTAAATTAGTAATAGAATTAGTGGTAGGAACATCCTTCCAGTTAAAATTATTGTTTATAGGGAAAATACTTGGGCCAGAAACAGGTGAAACTGTCTGGCCAGGTTGAACAGGACTAGATAGAGACCTCCGAGATAATTGGCCTCTTTAGTGAATTTGTCTTAAATATTGTGGAGTATTTGGCAGATAAGCCAAATGGTTACTAAAATGTAAAATAGTGTTGAAGGGTGTTCCAAGGGGTGGGACCTGAGTTGAATTATGGTGAGAAGAAGTCATTTTTGACTTTGAAGTGCAAAATATAAGAGTTGTTTTGCAGACAGAACTACTCAGAAGCAATAGCAGACTTGAGAGTCTGATAATTATGACAAATAAGCTACTCACTGGTTGTGATACTTGAATTGAATAGTGTTCCAGAGGTTCAGTATAAGAATGTGATGATGACAGATGATGAAAAGTATCAACAAGAATAATTGATATTATTAAGTCTGAGGTTTAGTCCTCAGATACAGAGGTATGTATACAAAAGAGTGATGGTCTGTGCACAAGTTGTTGCCATCACATGATAAAAACTTGTACCTGATGGAAGCTGTCATCTGTCATAGCAGCTGTCAGGCTAATTTTAGAAGGTAACTAATTATGTTACTACATTGATATGCTTGTATCTCTATAAATACTTATTGCTATGTAATATACCATATATCATTGGAAACGGTTTGATGAGCACTTTCCAACGCAAGTTTGATTGTGTGAATCCGTCTAGTTTTTCATGAGATATTAGCAAACAAAGATTTTAAAGTTACTAATAACCTGATATCTCAGTTTTTTGTTGTCTCTTTTGTACATCCAATATATATGCAGATAGCCCTCATTTGGGGCTATACAGAGCAACTTATTTTGTGAAAGTTAGTCCACTGGTTGTGGAGATATAAGCTGAATGAAGTTTGTGACACTCTTGTATTAACCTAATATATTAGATATAGTTCACACTTTGTTATCCAAGATCCAGTAGGATATCTTAAAAGTCCAGATAATTGATTAATGTGTTATCCAAGAACATGAAAGACAGGTTGGAACAATCTTTGGCTTTAGCTTATATACTGTGTCTTTACTAGCTGCACTAGTTGTATATTATAAAATGGGATTTGGAAACTTAGCAGGTGAAAAACTACTAGAAGATAGCAAGGTGTGTTATCACCAACACTGGAGATTTAGGTGTTAGTTTCAGTCAATTTTTTAGTATAGTGTAAACTACTAAATTATATATTAGATAGCATATCTAGAGTAACTATCTGGAATATAAACTGCTAAGCAAGTTATTCTGGATACTAGTGATTCTTGAATGTTAGTAGATGGAGTCCATAGAATTAACAAAGGCCCAGCAAGGACATCTGAGGTGAACTGGAGGTATGTGATCTGTACTAGAAGAGAGTAGAAAGTGCAGATGAAGAAGAAGAAGATATCTATAAATTGGGACAGATGTGGTTGGAATGAGATATAATACAATACAATCTTTCTCTTTTATCTTAACACTTTGAGGTTTAAGTCATAATATTAGAACTCGATATCCTTTTTGAGACTACCTAACTTAGGGCCTTCTTCATTTACTTCTCTTTATTTTCTCATTATTCTTGACTAGAAGTAACATTGTTCTTTGGTCTAAAGAAATAGCTAGACTCTAGGTTTAAGAGATATACTAGTCAAATAGAGGAAGCCTAGTCATTTATCTTATACTAAAACCCACTGATACTTGGTAGACATGTTAGATAGTCTTTTCATGTAGAAACTCTATACTGTAGCGTCCTCTTATGACCTATCTATACAGAAGAATAGCAAGTATTTTTCAGACCTTGTTTAGAGTAGAGATTATCTTTTTAGAGATATTAGTTCATATCTTCATTAGGGTAGTAGTTAGTAATCAAGGTAGTTAGTAGACAGTATGAGGTAAAATAAGAGAAGTGCTTACTAGCATCTACCAAGATAGCATTAAGTTCAGAGTATAATTCTGAGAGTGAGGTTAGTGCTAGCTCCTCCTCCTTACTCTTATACATATTTTCTTCTTCTACACCACTACCTTTGATGTTCTCACCAATCAATTTTCCTTCTTCTTATAACAACATGAGTCAGCATGACTTCAACCAACTTTTGATTCAGATGAGGCAACAGCAGGAGAAAATTGCAGTATTATAAGTATTACTGGTAAAAAGAGGAGAAGAAGCAAAAAGAAAGAAAGTAGCAGTGGTTTCTAGACTCAACACTGGGTCAAATATAGACATGGCTAAGCCACTCATGTTCAATGAAAACATAAGTAAAGTTTCAGGACTTTTGAGAGTATACAGACTTCATTTCAGAGTAAAAATAAGAGATATATCAGTGGAAGAATAAGTACAGTTTTATTGTACGTGCAGAGAGGATCAGTAGATATTTGAAAGAAAAATGTGATGGAATATTTGGAGAATAGGAGTTTGGAATATGCAATAATAGAAGAATTCCTCATTAATCTGAAAAAAGAATTTAGTAGTGAGAATGATGAGTTAGTAAAGATAGCAGAATTAAAGAAGATGAATCAAGGATCAAGAACAATGGAGAAATTTGTGCAGAAGTTTAGGAAAGCAGCAAGAAGTAGTGATAAGAAAACCATTAATTGTAGAGTTCAAAAGAGGGATGAATGGAGTTATTTGGAGGAAATTAATGAAAGTATAATGTTCTTTCAGAAGTATTAAACAATGGTATAAGAGGGCAACAAATTTAAACAAGTATTAGAAAGAAAGTAGGAGAGAGAAGAAAAAGTTGAGAGATAAAAAGAAGGAAGAAAGTTTAGCACTAAGGTCAAACATCTCAGAAAAAATTAGAGAGGTATAACAGCAATGATTGCCACAACTTCAAGTCTGGCCAAGTAGATAGAAGATCTAAAAAGTGCTAGCAGAGCCTGCTCAAATAATCTATATATGATAAAGGTAAACTAAGAAAGGAATTATTACAGCTGTGAAGGTTTTAGACATTTGACAAGAAACTGTAGGGATTGAATAATTATAAGATAAGGAAGAAGGATTAAATATAGGAACAATCACAATAATAGGGACAATTTAAAAGGGAAGGAGAGTCTAGTAGTCCTCAACTAGGCTCTAGTAACTGCAATAGGCTTGTTATGCTCAGTAGAGTAATAGAAAATATATCCTGCTGCAACATAAATAATAGAGATATGTTAAGAGAAGTGATAGTGAAAATTGGACTAGAAATGATTGACATATAGAATGGAGTAATAGTAGAGGTTTTGTTAAATAGTAGCACAACAGGTTTAGTTATGAGTTTGGAGTTTGCTAAAAGTAAGAATTTAAGTTGAAAAAGATAGAAAGACCAATATATATAAGAATTGTCAATGAAACATTCAACAAGAAGAGACTAATAAAAAATACTGTAGAAATAAATATTTATTACAAGAGACATAGAGAAAGAATAGAAATTGATATAATTAGTAGTTAGTAGTAAAGTATGATTTTAGGAATGCTATGGCCAGTTAACCACAATTCTGAGATTAACTAGAGAACAGAAGAAGTAAAGATGACAAGGTATCCAGAGAAATGTGGAAAGTAGTGGAGGCCAAAGCAGAAAAAATTGGAATGGTAAAAGCAAGAAGAAGAAAAGAAGCAAGAGAAAAAGATACAGAAGAAAGAAGAAAAGAAGAAAAAAAAACCAAAGAAGGAAAGGACAGTGGAAGTGAAGAGAATAGCAAAAGAATAGAAAATCTGGAACAAAAAGAAGGAAGTAGTGAAGTTGGAAAAAGAAGCCAAGAAATTGGTTCCTTTAAGATTCTATAAATAGATCTATCTTTGGGAAAAAAATCAGTAAGAGGGTGCTGACAAAGAAAGTGTGAGATCATGCAATAGAAGTAAAGGAAGTGTTTGTATCAAAGAAGGGAAAGATGTATCCATTATCAAGAGAAGAGAGAGGAGAAGTACATGAGTTTATTGAAGAGCAACTGAGGAAAGAGTATATTAAACCCTCAAAGTCACCTCAAATAGTACCAGTGTTTTTTGTAGGAAAAGAACAGTAAAAAGTGAATGGTACAGAACTATTAGTATCTAAATGAATGGAATATTAAGACTTATAATAGGGCTATAATAATGTATGGATAAAAGAGAGAAATAAGTAACAGGCAGTGTTTACCACTCTAGAAAGGTTACTTGAACCTATTTATCAAGATTCAACTTCATCTTGAAACATATACCTGGAGTAAAGATGGAAAAAGCAGATAGACTAAGTAGGAGACCATACTGGAAAGTAGAAGTATAAAAGAATAAAATTCATAAAAGAGAAATGGATTTGTAGTCTAGTAATAGTAGTAGAGGGACTAGAGGTAGACATACTGAAAAAAATAAAAATAACTAGAGAGGAAATTGATAGTGAATGAGGTACTAAAAAAGCTGTGAACATATTTGATGGTAGATTTCATCACAAAGTTGACATTAGTAGCTAAAAAAAGATGCAATTTTAGTGGTGTGTAACAGATTGTCTAAGATAATATATTTTGTGACAATAACATTGATGGAGGGATTGGTGTGATTATTCAAAGATAATTTATAGAAGTTATAGTTATATAAGTTACCAGAGAATATGATTTCAAATAAGAGACTACAGCTTGCAGCAGAGTTAACCAAGAAGTTGAATAAAATATTAGAAATTGAGATGAAGTTGTTAATATTCTTTCATCTACAAACAAATAGGTAGACCAAATGAATGAATTAGGAGTTAGAGCAATATTGTTGTGGCAATCACTAGATACAAAGTCCAATAATCACACAAGCAAGTAAAGCTCTCAGTAGGCTATCAATGTGGGGATCACAAGAGAACTCAACAAGGAGTCTTTGCTGAATTGCTATCCTATATATACTACTACATCATGGTCCATGCTATGACTATGCTTCTACTGTGCATCCTACCCTAAAGTTCATGTGTCATTTATGAGGTAGCAATATGGTTAACATACTCCTTGACATTATTGTCTAGACTCTTCCTGACTTCTCTTGACTCTTCTAGACCATAGACTCTTCTAGGCCCTTCTAGACTGCTCTAGGCCCTATGATGTAATGTTATGTAAATTTCATGTCACATGCCTTCTCTTGCTGTAGACTAATAATATACTACTGTCCTATCTATATCTTATCAAAGTCTGTTCACACTTTATCATATTATAACAAATATCCTTAGTTCTTTGTAAATCATAAACAAAAAGACTAGCCAGAATAGCTAGCAACAGCTAAGTTTGCAATTAATAATATATTCAGCAACAAAGATATTACTGTTTATGGCAAATTATGATAGAGAACTGAAAATAGAGATAGATATTAGAAGAAAAGGAAAAGTAGAAAAAGTGACAGAGTTTATAGAAAAGATAAAAATGGTATAAAAGGAAGTTGAGGTAGTATTAAGGAAGACACAGGAGAAGATGAAGTGACAAACAGATAAGGGGAGAAGACAAGATAAGAAATGGAAGAAAGAAGATAAGATGATACTAAGCACAAAAAATCTAGTGTTCAACATACCATCTGACATGCACACACTTTCTACTCTTCTAGTATAAATCACACTACATTATCAACCTAAATACTAAACCCTACACTCCTTATCAATTTCATGGAGTTCTGAATGATATCTTCTATGGTACTCAACAACCTAGAGTACACATAGTAGTAGAGTATTATTAGGTTTCTAGTTCCATATTTAAGAACATTGTTTACCATGTACTATTTTCTTAGTCTGATTATTAGCTTAGAATTAAGCTGTACTCATGTTGAGTCTATCTGCATTCTTCTCTAACAAATATGACTATACAACAAAGTTGACTAGGTATAACAATCATCTATTGAAGCCAAGATCATTCTATCCATATAAGTACTTTTCTGACCCCTCATCTAACCCAATCTATCTTCTATGCTACTCATAGATAATTCCAGTGAGTATGAATTGCTCTTAACAGAAAGACAGACAAAGAAATTAGTAGATTGATATATGGATTTATATATCATTCACAAGATAGTATTTATTAATACAGTCAAATTATGACTGCCAACTAGTTATAAATGTTAGTCAAGTACTAAGATATAGAGAGCAAGTGGAGAAACAGAAAGTAAAATAGTAAATATTATGATTTAAGACTAAAAGTTAAGTCAAAAGAGAAAACTGATATTGCTTAGTACAAAAGAACTTGGTAAGGTTTTTAGTACAGATGTGTTTACTTTATATACTTCTGGTACATGATCTGTGTACATCTATATCTAGCTTATTTTAAATATTATAAGTCTATGTAGATAAAGTCATTATATCTTTTATGATGTATGATACTACCCTTCTGCTGTATCACATGACATTGTGACTATGACTGTGACATTCATGACCCACTGGTGACAGTTGTCACACCTTGTTATATCATCTTGTCTCTTCTATACTAAGTTCTAAATAAGAGATAAAGAAGGAAAGAGATAAAAGAGTCCAAGTACAAAATAAAAAAGACTTTAAATAAGAGACTAGAACTAAAAAGGAGCAAATCCACCATATTTAATTCTGATAGTAGAAGTGATAGAGTCAAAGGGTAAAAGGTAGAAAAATACTAAATAAAATAAAAATAAGAGAAGCTATGAAGTACTTGATGTGTTGGAAAATATTTACAGCAAGACATAATATATAGAAGAGAGAGAAAGACTTGAAGAATGCAAAAGAAGCAGTAGCAGAGTTTAAGAGAAAGCTTAGCACAGAAGTAAGAAGACAAGAGAAGCTGGATTTGGCAGAAAAAAAAGACTTTAGAAAAGAAGAGTTATTAGAGAAGTATATGGCAAAGAGGTTATATGAATGGAATGATAAGAAATTTGAAGAGGATTATTTGAAAAAGTTAGAGAAAAACTGGTGAAAATAGGAGTTAGTTTTTATAGAAGAGAAACCTTGAAGGGAAGATGATGTTAGAGTTGAAAATAGTAGACTTTGCTTTTCCTTTATTCTTTTTCTTTTTATATACTTTCTTATTTTAGATACATGATATTACACATGATTGTCACAAACTGTCATACATGCCATGGTCATAGTCACATGATCATGTGTCATACAGAAGAACATAAAAGATTTTAGAACAATAATATTATATAGTATATTCACTATATATTAATCTTATAGATAATATATGGCCTTGAAAATAAGTTAGTACTAGTCTTGCACAGACTAACTAGCTAGTGTATATAAAGTAAACACTTTGTCCTAGAAACTATATTAAGTTCTCTTATGTTAACCTAATACAAGATTTCTTTCTAAGTTTTACTCTTAGTCTTGAATTGTAACATATATAGTAAATATATAATATCATTTATTCTAGAATATTTTATATTTTTTCTTTCTCTGTATGTCACATGAGCATGTGACAGTGACATGTGACATCACACTATAACATTTTTTTTATATTAACAATTTATTACATAGAGTATGTAGGCAGACTGTGGTAGCTACTTCATAACTATATACAAAAGAGACAAAGATACATAGAACTAAAAAGAAGAAGAAAAAGAGACAAAACCAAAACAAGAGATACAAAATAAGTCTGTAAAAATAATTACACTAAAGAGACTGAAAAAGTGAATGTACTTGGATTAGTTTCTAAGAACATGACGAAATTGACCTAAGGAATCTCTTCTCAGATTCCAGTAACCATTAAATCTACCACACTCATGAAGGATGTGGTGTCTTGATTCAATAGGATATAGGCCACATAGACACTTAAATTCCTCCCTAGAAAAGAACCTAAGTCTGTATTCACTGATGGGAGTATGATTAATAATTGCTCTTGTAACATATGTACATAAGAAGTTTGAATAGCCAAACACTTTGAGCCACAATCCCCCTTTGACATAAGATGGCTTGATGATATTATTGTTGTCATCAAGTAAGTCTAAGAATTGGTTCCTTTTGAAGTCAGAAGCTTAGAAGATCATTTTCCAAACTTTTAGGATGTTATTGCTTTTTCTTTTCTTGCTAAAATCCCATGATGTTTTGCATGGATAGAGTGGAGTTAGATTGAATATCTTAGTTTCTTTATCAACCTCGTTGTGGAGATGCCATTTAAGACAGCTTGAACACTCCCAAAATTCAATGGAATTGTTTTCATGATGATTGAAGAAGTTGCAAAGGTCAGATAGGATGGCTGCTGACTGAACTTGATAGGGATGGACTAATGGGTTGAAAATCTTTCTAGCCACATGGATGGAATTGGTGACAATAATAATCTTAGATATGTTGTTGAAATTCATAGCTTGGTTGATATCACATCTGATAGCAAAGAGTTCTGCTTCAGTGCTTGTGATGTGAACTATGTGATGGATCGGCTTTGTTATAGGTTTGTTATATATACGCATATGTATGATAGAAGTTGCGACATTGTTCTTAATGCTCACATCAAATGTTATAATGGCAATGGAAGAGGATAAGAAGGGCTCCAAAACCATTTTGTCAAGTTGATGGACACAAGATTTATCATCTTTTTCTTTGTTATGGATATTGAATGAAATATGGTCTGAAAAATTGTCAATTACTCTAAGTCCAAGAGAAAATTCTAAATCAAGAGGAACAAAAGATGGAAAACATTCATTAGACCTGTTAGCCATGTCAACTAAATAGCCTTTGACAAGCAAACACTATTGATTGGTGAGAGAATCAAGAGCAATGGCATTATAATTTGAAGGAGTGTTGTGTTGCAAGTCTATGAGAGAGCATACAAGATAGTTAGGAAGTAACTTGTGAGCTCATAATTGTGATCTACTGCCAAGTTTTTGGAAGTGAAGTTTAATGGGAATTGATTCTGCAATGGCTTTAATACTGTACAAAGAGGAGGTTTTGAAGGCTCCTAATATCCATATTGCTGCTCTTCTCTATATCTTTCCTAGAGCTTTCAAGTGATATGCCATTGGAGTGCAGTTATAGAACCACAGCTGAAATCTATAGAGTGCAATAGGGAGAATACAGAACTTGTATAGGAGACATTTTTAGAAGGGGTTGATACCACGATTTGAATTACCAAGGATTTTCATGCACTTGATAGTAGAGATCAATTTGTTTGTATAGAAGTTGACATGTTGATGGAACATTAACTTTCTATCAAAGATGAATCCAAGGTACTTCTATAAGTCATTGGGTCATAATACATCTCCTCCTAGTGGAGAGAGGTCGAGAGGAGGTGGATTGAAGATGCCATGGGATCTGTTGAAATGAAAAATTTTAGTTTTGGAGTGTTTGACTACAAGACCAAACTTCTCAAGCAGATTGGATAGTACATTATGGCTACAATAAAGACAACTGTTTGAGATGTCAAAGAAATTGCTTTGAGAGATAAAAAGTCCATCATCTACAAAAGAAATAATAGAGACTGGAATTTTTAGATTTTTTAGGTGATTTTCTAGGATATAGATAAATAGCAAAAGATATAGAGCAGATAAAATAGGCAAGAGTGCAGAGTCCTGGTCTACTCCAATATTAACATTGAAAATGGGGAACATGAAATTGTTCCAAAAATAATTCATTTTCCTGTCCACAAGATAGTTGGTGAAGAATGATACAATACAGTTATTAAAACCCGCTTTTTTCATGATGAGAGTAAGGAGTCAGTGATTAAGCAATGGGAAGAACTGTGCAATGTCAAAAGTGAGAGTACTTGTTGACATATTCTTGACCCAACCTGTTCTGATGATATGAGTGAGCACAATACTCGTATCTATCATTGATTTGAATTTAAGACTACCTAGCTAGCTAAGATAGATGAAGTTATTTGATGCTGTAGTGAATTGAAGTCTCTCTCCAATTACTTTCTCAATGAGTTTGCCCACTGTGTTGAGAAGGACAATAGGCCTAAAAGATTTAGGTGAGTCATACAATTTCTTGTTGGATTTGGGAATGACAACTATAGTAGATCTTTTGAAGTGTGAAGGCTAATATCCTAATTCAATACAGGCATTAACAATGTGGATGATAATATTGAGACATTTATCATCTTTGAGAATAATCTTGAGATGACTCCATGACAACTTGTCTGGGCTGGGTGCAGAGGTATTATTGCAGCTGGTTATAGTGAGTCTGAATTCTTCTTTTGAAAAAGCAGGCCAGGGGGAGGTTGGTTTGTTGGTGATTTCATCAAGAACCTCAATATCAACTTGACAATGGAGAGCCACATTGAAAGTAGAATAAAGAGTATTTCACAAGTCACCAATGTTAAGACATTGTTGGTTGTTATACTTGATGGTTTTGATGGCAGGCAATTTGCACTTGTTGACCTAATTTATGAGTTTCCAAGGTCTTCGTTTTTTGTTAGTGATTTTTTGAATTTTAATGTTGAAGAATGATTACTTCATAGATTTGACTTTGCTCTCAAAAATTTTCCAATTTTCCAGACTTCTTGTCATCCTATAATTGTTCAAAGCATGACTGCACTTCTTGTTCCACCAATTCTTGGAATATCTCATGATGTTGACTTGTTTTGAATTCGTTCTCTATGTGTATTCAATTTTTGATGCAAGAGTGTTGGTAACTTCTTTAAGTTTGTTAGTATCAGATAGGTCAGCAATATTGATACTCTTAATAGCATATGAGACATTCTTAATAAAGCTTGCTTCCTCTTCATTATTTTTTGCAATGGAGAATTTTGATAAGATGATATTTTCTTCAGCGATAAAGATTGATACAGTAAGTGGAGCATGATCTGAGGAAAGATACCAGTCTAGATGGATGGAATGATTATTGAAGTCAGTTGAACCACTTCGTAAGAACATCAGGTTAATGATCAAGTTTGATTCTCCAGCCGTATCCAAATACCTAGTAGAAACATGGTGAGTAGGGAATGATAGGTCTCAATTAAAAGAGTCTGCTATGATCATAAGATCATTGCTAATAGCTAAGTGGTGAGGAAAAGACAGATCCCAAATACTATCTCTAATATTGAAATCACCAGTCATAATTAATAGATTCAGAATGTTCACCTCAGTATTCTTGAGATACTTTAAGGTAGAATGGGAGGAATCATCACACTATAACCTTTTAATATAAGCCTAATAAAAAAAATTAAAAACAAAAAATAAAAGAAAAAGAGCAAGAATAAAAAGAAACCAAGTCTATTAGCTTTAACACTAAGTTATTGTATTACTGCTTCAGACTGCTTAAAGCTTTTCTTAGTACTATAACAACTATATCTGGTATTTTATGTAGTTAAGCTTACTGCTATACTTAAGGATCTTATATCTAGAAGATATTTAGATTTTTTCCAGACATTATTATTGATAGTAAAAGAGTAGAAGATGGAAAAGATCCTAAATGTTGTAGCAACCACTCGTCACTCAAGGACAAATGATCTCATAACGAGCAAAGCTCTCCAATGGGCTATTAAGTAAAGAGTGGGGAAATTACAAGAGAACTCGACAAGGAGCCCTCGCTGTATTACTTCTCTATTTATATAAATTACATGTGGTCCGTGCTACAACAATGTGTTTACCTCATATCCATCCACCATGCTTCTACCTCATGTCCATTACTCATT
>Ga0157358_1000153_pt1 | contig 27438 bp, 17 predicted proteins | sample AttcapACBM2_FD_111484 | JGI IMG/M metagenome (GOLD analysis project Ga0157358, IMG submission 111484) | Fungus gardens microbial communities from leaf cutter ant in Botucatu, State of São Paulo, Brazil - Atta capiguara ACBM2 | ecosystem: Host-associated > Fungi > Mycelium > Unclassified ... | reverse complement strand
GCCGGTTTCTCATTTGGTCACGGCTCGATGAACAGCGTCGGTAACCCGCGTCAGGAGGGGCCTGCCCCGATGATGAGCACCGGTCCTAACCCCGCCGGGCTGTCGATTCCGGTGGCCCGGATCAGCGATATGCTGCTCAATCCCGGTCAGCCTTACCGTTTTCAGGGCGAGACGCTGCACTATCCCGACATTCACATGGTGCACTGGGCGGGCGGCAATCCTTTCCATCATCATCAGCAGCTGAACCGGCTGGTGGCGGGCTGGCAGCGGCCCGATACGGTGGTGGTGCAGGATATCGTCTGGACACCTGCCGCCCGGATGGCGGATATCGTCCTGCCCGCGACCACCACGCTGGAGCGCAACGACATCGGCGGCTCGTCACGCGACCGCTTTGTGCTGGCAATGCATCAGGCGATTAAACCGCAGCATCAGGCGCGTAACGACTTCGATATCTTTGCTGACCTGGCGGAGCGCCTGGGCTACCGCGACACCTTCACCGAAGGGCGCAACGAGATGCAGTGGATTGCGCATCTCTATCAGCAGTGCGCCACGGCACATCAGCGTAAAGGGATTGATTTTCCGGAATTTGATGAGTTCTGGCAGCGCGGATTTGTGGAAATCCCCGAAGGCGGCAAGCCTTATCAGTTTATGGAGGATTTCCGGGCCGATCCGCAGGCGAATCCGATTAAAACGGCCAGCGGCAAAATTGAGCTGTTCAGCCAGACCATTGCGGATTATCAGCTGGACGATTTCGCCGGGCATCCGGAGTGGCGTGAGCCGCAGGAGTGGCTGGGATCGCCGGTCAGTCGCGACTATCCGCTGCACATGATCTCCATTCAGCCTGCCGACCGGCTGCACAGTCAGCTGGACGCCACCGATACGGTGCAGGGGAATAAAACCGCCGGCCACGAAACGCTTTACATGCATCCGCAGGATGCGGCGGCACGCGGGCTGGCAGAGGGCGATGAGATCGAGGTGAGCAACGCTCGCGGGGTGATGCTGGCGGGTGTGCGGATCACCGACGGGGTCACGCCGGGCGTGGTGATCATCGCCACCGGCGCCTGGTTCGATCCCGGCTTCGGCCAGGCGTGGCAGCCTTATGATCGCGCAGGGAACCCTAACGTCCTTACGCTCGACATCGGCACCTCGTCGCTGACCCAGGGGCCAAACGCCATGAGTTGCCTGGTGGAAATCAAAAAACATCAGGATTGCAGAATAGCGTAAAGATCTCATGGCTGGTTACATTTTGCCGGTAACTGTTGCGTTTGAGTGATGGCAGCCGATCAATCGCCCTTGCTACAGTCAGGGTCCCAGAGGTATTGATGGGTGAACATCAATAGATTTTCTTGATTACACCAACCTGCGCAGATGCGCAGGTTTTTTTTTGCCGCCAACCGGTGTCCGATAACGAACTGATACACAGTTTTCCTGTTATCCGGACCGCGCTTTCTTTATAACTGCTGGCTTAGCCCCTTTTCTTTATTTTGCGCAGCGGAACGCCATGCCCCGGATTAAAAAACTACTGGGAAAAGACCAGATAAAAGCCCCCTTTAACCCTTTCCGATTCCGGCTGATCTGCCTGGGTGTGATGACCTGTCTGGTGGTGCTGCTGGCGCGCGTCGCGGACCTGCAGTTCCTGAATCAGCCGATGCTGGAGCACGAAGCGGATCAGCGATCGCTGCGAACCGTCACGCTGCCTACCAGTCGCGGCACCCTGCTGGATCGTAACGGCGAAGCCCTGGCGCTCAGCGTGCCGTCGCGCGATGTGATCGCCGATCCGCAGCGCGTGCTGGAGAGCAACCCCGATTTTACCAGTGCCAAATGGGCCTATCTTGCCTCGGCGCTGAATACCCGTCCCGAAGTGCTGGCCGCGCAGATCACCGCCAACCCGAAACGCCGCTTTCTCTACCTGGGGCGCAAAATCGAACTGGGGATCGCCAAAGATATTAAAGAGCTGAAGCTGAAGGGGATCAGCGAAGTCTATGATGACAGCCGCTTCTATCCGATGAGCGAAGCCTCTGCGCCGCTGATCGGCATCGTCGGGGCCGATAACGTCGGTCTGAACGGGCTGGAAAAAGGCTTTGATAAGGTGCTGCAGGGCGAGCCGGGCAAAGAGGTCTATCGTCAGGATGCGGCGGGCAACATTATCTCGATGATTAACTATCAGCCGCCAACGCAGCCGCCAACGGTGCAGCTCAGCATCGACAAATACGATCAGTACACCCTCTACAGCAAACTGCGCGACGGCGTGCTGCTCAACAAAGCGGATTCCGGCGCCGCCGTGCTGGTGAAGATCGACACCGGCGAGATTCTGGCGATGGCCTCCTATCCGTCGTTCAACCCCAACAACTATGAAGGGGCCACGCCGGCGCAGATGCGTAACTCGGCTATCAACGACAGCTACGAACCGGGGTCGACCGTCAAACCGTTAGTGGTCATGGAGGCGCTTGAGCGCCATCTGGTGCGGCCCGACTCGGTGATCGACACCACGCCTTATCGGGTTAACGGGCACCTGATCCGCGACGTCGGCCACTGGCCGCGCCTGACCATGACCGGCATCCTGCAGAAGTCGAGTGACATCGGCGTCTCGCATATGGCGCTGGCGATGCCCGCCGAAGCGCTGGTCAACACTTACCATGCGTTCGGACTGGGTAAACCGACCGGCTTAGGCCTGACCGGCGAAAGCGTAGGTTACTTCCCGCTGCATCGCGCCCGCTGGGCCGATATCGAACGCGCCACCTTCTCGTTCGGGTATGGTCTGCGCGTCACGCCGCTGCAGATTGCCCGTGAATATGCCACGCTCGGCTCCTATGGCGTCTACCGTCCGCTGTCGATCACCCGTGTGACGCCGCCGGTTCTGGGCAAGCAGGTCGCGAATCCGGAAACGGTCAAAGAGGTGGTGCATATGCTGGAGAGCGACGTGCTGCCGGGCGGCACCGGGGTGAAGGCGGCGGTGCCGGGCTACCGGCTGGCAACCAAAACCGGTACGGCGGAAAAGATGGGCACCAGCGGCAAATATGATGGCGGCTACGTCAACTACACCGCCGGTCTCGCGCCCGCCAGTCATCCTGAAGTGGCGCTGGTGGTAATGATTAACCATCCGACGGCGGGCGATCACTTCGGTGGCTCGGTGGCCGCTCCGGTGTTCGGCAACATCATGGGGCCGGTGCTGAAGCACATGAACATCGCGCCGGACGCAATCTACAGCAAGCCGGTCACCGGTTCTTCAGATAAATCCTAGACAAATCAGAGTGTAAGCGCGGGGTGGCTAATTTTCACACCTCGTTGCACTTCCCCGAATTCGGTTGCGTTTTCACGCTGTCACCGCAGGGCAAATCAATGCGACGATAGCGATCCCAGAGGTATTGATGGGTGTGAAAACAACACCGCTTTGGCGGTGAGACCCTGTTATTACACCAACCCACGCAGAAGCGTGGGTTTTTTTTGCCTGCATGCGGCCAGAGAGAGCGTAAAAACGCCTGCTAATCCTCATCGTTCTTAACGAAACCCTGACAGTTTGCCAATGGAAAGGCGCGTCACCTTTCACGGATAATAGCTCCTCTGAAATCGGGCAGTTCACGCTTCACTGCCGTTTCTCCATGCCGCATTCCGCACATTCCGGGATTTCTTTTTTGCTTAGCTGAAGAGTTTAACGATGACTCACTTTTCTCGCCCGGCGCGTACTTCCGGGCTTAAGTGGCTGCTTTTGTTGCTGGTGGCCACGATAGTGGCTGGCATTCTCTGGCGTCTGCTCTTAACGGGTTCCGGGAATAAACCGGGTGCGCACGGCACGATGGGGGGAGGTGCAACCCTGGTCCACAGCGGGGTTGCCAGTACGGCCGATGTGCCCGTGTGGCTGGATGCGCTGGGCACGGTGATCCCCAGCGCCAGCGTGACGGTCACCAGCCGCGTTGATGGCCAGCTTGAGCAGATTTTTTTTACCGAAGGGCAGAAGGTCAGCGCCGGACAGCTGCTGGCCCAGATCGACCCGCGCAGCTTTCAGGCAACGCTTAACCAGTATCAGGGTGAACTCAGCGAAAACCAGGCGCTGCTGAAAAGCGCCGAGCTGACGCTCGCGCGCTACCGCAAACTGGCGGCACAGGATGCGCTGGCGCGCCAGGATCTCGACAGTCAGATCGCCACCGTCGGACAGTATCGCGGCGCGGTCGCCGCCGATCAGGCACAGATCGCCAGTGCCAGGCTGAGCATTGAATATGCCCGGATTACTGCCCCGATTAGCGGGCGCGTCGGTCTGCGTCAGGTCGATCCCGGCAACATGGTGCAGAGCTCCAGCAGCACCGGTCTGGTGACCATCACTCAGATGCAGCCCGCCGCCGTCACCTTCAGCGTGCCACAAAGCAACCTCCCGGCGCTGGTCAGCGTGCTGCATCAGGGGCAGAGCCTGCCCGCCACGCTGTTCGATCAGGACAACCAGCACCAGCTCGCCAGCGGCGAAGTAAAGTTCATCAGCAACCAGATCGACACGGCTACCGGCACCGTGGCGCTGAAAGCGGTGTTTGCCAACCAGGATGAAGCGCTGTTTGCTAACCAGTTTGTGAATATCAGGCTGCAGACCCGGATGCTCAAAGGCGCGACGGTGATCCCGGCGCAGGCGCTGCAGTTGAGCAGCGACGGTAGCTTTGTCTTTGTGATCAATCAGGATCACACCGTCACGCGCAAAGCGGTCACCACCGGCCCCGCGTTCGGCGACGACCAGCAGGCGATCCTCAGCGGCGTCTCGCCGGGGGATCGGCTGGTGACTGAAGGGATCGATCGTCTGACCAGCGGCAGTCAGGTCACGCTGGCCGATGAGACGCCTGCTACCGGTGCTGTGTCAAAATGAACCCGTCTCGCCTGTTTATTCTGCGTCCGGTCGCCACCATTCTGCTGATGGTCGGCGTGCTGATTGCGGGCATCTTTGCCTATAAATTCCTGTCGACCTCGGCGCTGCCGCAGGTCGACTATCCGACTATTCAGGTCACTACGCTCTATCCGGGTGCCAGCCCGGATGTGATGGCGTCATCGGTCACCTCACCGCTGGAGCGCCAGTTAGGGCAGATGGCGGGTCTGAGCCAGATGAGTTCCACCAGCGCCAGCGGCTCGTCGATCATTACCCTGAAGTTCAGCCTCGATCTGTCGCTGGATGTCGCCGAGCAGGAGGTACAGGCGGCCATCAACGCGGCAAATAACCTGCTGCCCGACGATCTGCCCAATCCGCCGACCTACAAAAAGGTTAACCCGGCGGACAGCGCGGTGGTGACGCTGGCAGCCAGCTCCGGCACGCTGCCGCTGACCGGGGTGCAGGACCTGGTGAATACCCGGGTGGCGCTGAAACTGTCGCAGATTTCCGGCGTCGGAATGGTGACGCTGGCGGGCGGTCATCAGCCCGCCATTCGGGTGCAGATGAATCCGCAGGCGCTGGCGGCGCATCATCTGACACTGGAGGCGGTGAATACGCTGATCGGCAACAGCAACGTCAATGGCTCTAAAGGCGGCTTTGATGGCAAATATCATTCGGTCACCATCGACGCTAACGATCAGCTGCGTACCGCCGAAGAGTACGGCAACCTGATCCTCACTTATGAGAACGGTGCGGCGCTGCGCCTGAAAGATATCGCCCATATCGAACAGGGGCCAGAGAACAGCTTCCAGTCTGCATGGGCTAACAACCAGCCTGCGATTGTCATCAGCGTGCAGCGCCAGCCGGGTGCGAACGTGATTCAGGTGGTGGACAACATCAAGGCACAGCTCCCCGCACTGCAGGCCGCGCTGCCGGACGGGGTGAAGATGACGATTCTCTCTGACCGCACCCAGACCATTCGCGCCTCAATCAGCGACGTACAGTTTGAGCTGATGCTGTCGATTGCGCTGGTGGTGATGGTGACCTTCCTGTTCCTGCGCAACGTGGCCGCCACGCTGATCCCCAGCGTGGCGGTGCCGCTGTCGCTGGTCGGCACCTTTGGCGTGATGTATCTGGCGGGCTTCAGCCTGAATAATCTGTCGCTGATGGCGCTGACCATTGCTACCGGTTTTGTCATTGATGACGCCATCGTGGTGGTGGAGAACATTTCGCGCAGGCTGGAGCAGGGCGAGTCGCCGATGGAGGCGGCGCTGAAGGGCTCACAGCAGATTGGCTTCACCATCATCTCGCTGACCTTTTCACTGATTGCGGTGCTGATCCCGCTGCTGTTTATGGGCGATGTGGTCGGGCGGCTGTTCCGGGAGTTTGCGATTACGCTGGCGGTGGCGATCCTGGTGTCAATGGGGGTGTCGCTGACGCTGACCCCGATGCTGTGCGCGTATCTGCTGCGCCACATTCCGCCAGAGCAGCAGTCTACCTTTGCCCGCAAGGGCGGCGCGCTGTTCGACCGGCTGGTGCGCGGCTATGACCGGCTGCTGACCGTGGTGCTCAATCACCAGAAACTGACGCTGCTGGTGGCGCTGGCGACCTTCGGGCTGACGGCGCTGCTCTATCTGATGGTGCCGAAGGGTTTCTTCCCGACCCAGGATACCGGGCTGATTCAGGGCGTCACCGTCGCCTCACAGGATGTCTCATTTAACGCGATGGCTGAGCGGCAGCAGGCGCTCTCAGCACTGATCCTGAAAAATCCGGCGGTAGAGAGTGTCTCATCGACCATCGGTATCGACGGTACCAACACCAGCCTCAACAGCGGCCGGTTGCAGATCAACCTTAAGCCATTTGGCTCCCGCGATTTCAGCGCCAGCGAGGTGATCAGCCAGCTGAACCAGGCGACCGCCAGCGTGCCGGGTATCCGGCTCTATCTGCAGCCCGCGCAGGATCTCACCGTCAACGACCAGGTCTCGCCGAGTCAGTATCAGTTCACCCTGGACGACGCTGACAGTGAAAATCTGGTCAGCGCATCGCCGAAACTGGTGGCGGCATTGCAGCAGCGGCCCGAGTTTAATGGCGTGGTAAGTAACCTGCAGGATCAGGGGCGCGTCTCTTACGTGGAGCTGAACCGGGACAAAGCGGCGCGCTTCGGCATTACCGCATCGGACGTGGACACGGCGCTCTATAATGCCTTTGGTCAGCGTCTGGTTTCGACCATTTTTACCCAGTCGAATCAGTATCGGGTAGTGCTGGAAGTGGCGCCGGCCTTCCAGCAAGGGCCGGCGTCGTTTGATGATGTTTATCTGCAGCCGTCCACCAGCAGCAGTTCCACGTCGTCATCCAGCAGCACGACGTCATCAACCACCACATCCTCATCCTCAGCCACGGAGAGCACCACGTCCGGCAGCGGCATGGTAAAACTCACCGCTATCGCCACAATTCATCAGCGTACCGGATCACTGATGCACATGCGGCTGAATCAGTTCCCGGCGGTGATGATCTCCTTCAACCTGAATCCAGGCTACTCGCTGGAGGATGGCCAGCGGGCAATCGCCGACGTGCGGCAGCAGCTGCAGCTGCCGGAGAGCACCACGCTGCGTTACCAGGGCGAAACGTCGGCATTCCAGAGCGCCACCGGCAACACGCTGTGGCTGATTCTGGCGGCGCTGATCACCATGTATGTGGTGCTCGGCATCCTCTACGAAAGCTTTATCCATCCGGTCACGATTCTCTCTACGCTGCCGTCGGCGGCGGTGGGCGCGCTGCTGACACTGTTGCTGGCGGGCACGGAGTTCAGCCTGATTGCGCTGATTGGCGTCATCCTGCTGATCGGCATCGTGAAAAAGAACGCCATTATGATGATCGATTTCGCGCTGGAGGCGGAACATCAGCAGCACCTCAGCGCGCGTGAGGCGATTCATCAGGCCTGCCTGCTGCGCTTCCGCCCGATTCTGATGACGACGATGGCGGCGCTGCTCGGCGCGCTGCCGCTGATGCTCGCCTCCGGCTCGGGTGCCGAGCTGCGACAGCCGCTGGGGCTGGTGATTGTCGGCGGGCTGATTGTCAGTCAGGTGCTGACGCTTTTCTCCACGCCGGTCATCTACCTCTGGTTTGACGGGCTGGCGCAGCGCGGCAACGCCTGGGTGAAACGCCGTCAGCAGCAGGCGCGGAGCGGGCAATGAACCTGACACGGCTATTTATCTTTCGTCCCGTGGCGACGCTGCTGCTGACGCTGGCGATCCTGCTGCTCGGTGCGCTGGGTTACCGGCTGCTGCCGGTGGCACCGCTGCCGCAGGTCGATTTCCCGACCATCATGGTCAGCGCCAGCCTGGCGGGGGCCAGCCCGGAGACCATGGCGGCCACCGTCGCGACCCCGCTGGAGCGTTCACTCGGGCAGATTGCCGGTATCAGCGAGATGACCTCCAGCAGCTCGCAGGGCTCCAGCAGCATCATCCTGCAGTTTGAGCTGGACCGCGATATCAACGGCGCGGCGCGCGACGTGCAGGCGGCGATCAACGCGGCGCGCAGCCTGCTGCCGAGCGCCATGGCCTCGCTGCCGACTTATCGCAAAGCTAACCCCTCAGACGCGCCGATTGTGATGCTGGCGCTGACCTCTGCGACCCGCACGCCCGGCGAGCTTTACGATCTGGCGGAGAGCAAAATCGAACAGGCGATGGGTCAGGTACAGGGCGTCGGCGAAGTGTCGCTGATGGGCAGCGCCTTACCCGCGGTGCGGATTGATCTGCAGCCGCTGAAGCTGACCCACTACGGCATCTCGCTGGAGACGGTGCGCGCCGCCGTCGCCGACAGCACCACCAATCTGCCCAAAGGGATCTTACAGGGCAGTGACCAGTCGTGGCTGGTGGACAGCAACGGCCAGCTGGAGAAGGCCGCCAGCTACCGCGATCTGATCATCACCTGGCAGCAGGGCAAAGCGGTGCGGCTGCGTGACGTCGCCACGGTCTATGACTCGGTGGAAGATCGCTATCAGGCGGGATTTCTTAATGCCACGCCTGCGGTGATGATCGGCATTAAACGTCAGGCGGGCGCCAACATGCTCGAAACCATCGACGCAATAAAAGCGCAGCTGCCGCGGCTGGAAAAGAGCCTGCCCGCTGACAGCCAGCTGAAGGTGGTGGTTGACCGTTCGCCCGGCGTGCGCGCCTCGCTGTATGACACCGAAGAGACGCTGCTGATCGCGGTGTTGCTGGTCATCGCGGTGGTGTTTATTTTCCTGCGCAATCTGCAGGCGGTGATCATTCCGGCACTGGCACTGCCGGTGTCGCTGATCGGCACCTGTGCGGTGATGTACCTGCTGGGATACAGCCTGGATAACCTGTCGCTGATGGCGCTGATTATCGCCACCGGCTTCGTGGTGGATGATGCGATTGTGGTGCTGGAGAACATCACCCGTCACATTGAACGCGGGCTGAGTCCGCTGCGGGCGGCGCTGCGCGGGGCGCAGGAGGTGAGTTTTACCGTGCTGTCGATGACCGTATCGCTGATCGCGGTGTTTATCCCGATTCTGCTGATGGGCAGCATTGTCGGGCGGCTGTTCCGCGAATTTGCTGTCACACTCACGGTGTCGCTGCTGATCTCGCTGTTTGTCTCGCTCAGCCTGACGCCGATGCTCTGCGCGCGCCTGCTGAAACCGAAGCCGCCCGTCAGCCAGCGGCCGCATCCGCTTTATCAGTTTATTGAAAACCAGCTGAACCGCATGCTGGCCGCCTACGGACGCGGGCTGGCCTGGGTGATGCGCCATCAGAAACTGACCATGCTCAGCCTGCTGCTGACCGTGCTGCTCAATGTTTTCCTGTTCACCGTAGTGCAGAAGGGCTTTTTCCCGAATCAGGACACCGGGCTGCTGATGGGCGCGCTGCGTGCCGATCAGAACATTTCGTTTCAGGCGATGAAGCCAAAAATGCTGATGTTCACCAAAATCATTCAGGAAGATCCGGCGGTTGAGAGCGTAATGTCGTCGATGGGCAGCGGGATGTTTGGCTCCCGTAACAGCGCCAACTTCTTTGTCCGGCTAAAGGACTTTGACCAGCGTGATGCCACGGCCAGCGAAGTGGCCAACCGGCTGACGCGCAAAACCAGCCACATCGCCGGGGCACAGATGTTCCTGATGGCGGCGCAGGATCTGCACATTGGCGGACGCAGTGCTAACGCGACTTATCAGTACAGCCTGCAGGCGGACGATCTTGATCTGCTGCGGGTCTGGACGCCGAAAGTACAGGCGGCGCTGGCGGCAATCCCCCAGCTCAACAGTGTGGACTCGGACTCGCAGACTGGCGGTCAGGAGGTGGAGCTGACCATTGATCGTGACCGCGCCACACGGCTGGGTGTCAATGTGAAAATGCTCGATACGCTGCTGAACAATGCGTTCAGTCAGCGACAGATTGCCACGCTCTACCACACCCTGAATCAGTATCACGTGGTGATGTCGCTGCAGGATAGCGACACCGCCAATCCGGAGACGCTGCAGCAACTCTATGTGATTAACGACAGCGGTGACCGCGTGCCGCTCTCCGCCTTTGCCCGCTTCAGCGGCGGCAATGCGCCGCTGTCGGTGGCGCATCAGGGCCAGTCCGCCACCAGTACCGTAGCATTCAACCTCAATGAGGGCGTCTCGCTGGAGCAGGCGCAGTTACTCATTAAACAGGCGATGGCGAAGCTGGGCCTGCCGTCAACCATTCACGCCGGTTTTGCCGGTACCGCCGCTGCCTTTTCCCAGCTGACCGCCACCATGCCGTGGCTGATTCTGGCGGCGCTGGCGGCGGTCTATATCGTGCTCGGCGTGCTCTACGAGAGCTACATCCATCCGCTGACCATTCTTTCGACCCTGCCGTCCGCGGGCGTCGGCGCGCTGTTACTGCTGCTGCTGACCAACACGCAGCTCACGGTGATCGCGCTGATTGGCATCATCCTGCTAATCGGCATTGTGAAAAAGAACGCCATCATGATGATCGATTTTGCTATCGACGCGGAACGGCGGCAGGGTATGTCGCCGCAGCAGGCGATTACCCAGGCGTGCCTGATGCACTTCCGTCCGATCATGATGACGACACTGGCCGCCTTCTTCGGCGCGTTGCCGCTGGCGCTGGGCAGCGGCGGTGATGCCGATCTGCGCAGTCCACTGGGGATCGCCATCGCGGGCGGACTGGCGCTCAGCCAGCTGCTGACGCTGTTTACCACCCCGGTTGTTTATCTGTGGCTCGAGCGTCTGGGTCGTGCCACTCAACGTCAATGGCGTCGTCTGCGCCATGCGGAAACCTGACCATGAAACCTTTTATCCCGTTTATTGTGCTGCTGCTGGCTGGCTGTAGCGTGGGTCCCGACTATCAACGTCCGGCGGTGGCGATGCCGGTTCACTATAAAGAGGCCCGGGGCTGGCAGCAGGCGACGCCGCTGGATGCGCAAAGCAAAGGCAAATGGTGGTCGGTCTACCATGACGCCACGCTAGATGGGCTGCTGAGCCAGGTGAGCGTATCGAATCAGAACGTGGCGACTTATGCCGCGCAGTACCGGCAGGCGCAGGCGCTGGCGGCGGAGTCTCGCGCAGCGCTGTTTCCTTCGCTGGGCTATGACGGCAGCGTGACGCGCAGCGGCAGCCATGCCACTGGCAGTAGCGTTCGCACCACCAGCAGCAGCCATCAGGCGGCGCTGAGTGCCAGCTGGGAGCTGGATCTGTGGGGCAAACTGCGGCGCACGCTGGAGGAGGATCGCGCCAGCGCCTCGGCCAGCGCGGCAGAGCTGGCCAATATTACCCTGAGCGCCCAGTCTGAGCTGGCACAGGACTATTTCCAGCTGCGCATCATGGACCAGAAAATCGCGTGCTATCAGCAGAGCGTTGATGCCTATCAGCGCTACCTGAACGTCATTAACAGCCAGTATCAGGCGGGCACCGCATCGCGTGCGACTCTGGCTCAGGCGCAGTTGCAACTGGAGAGCGCCAGCGCCTCGGCGCAGGATTATCAGTGGCAGCGCGCGCAGATGGAACACGCCATTGCGCTGCTGGTCGGCAAAGCCCCCGCTGACTTTACGCTGACCGCCGCGCCGCTGACCGCCACGCTGCCCGCGATTCCGGCAGCCCTGCCGGGCGAGCTGTTACAGCGCCGTCCTGACATCGCGTACGCCGAACGCAACATGGCCGCCGCCAATGCCGCCGTGGGGGTAGCGGTGGCCGGTTACTATCCCGACCTGACCCTGAGCGCCAGCGGGGGCGTCAGCGCTTCGGTGCTGCATTCGCTGTTCTCGCTGCCAAACCGCGTCTGGTCACTGGGGCCAGAGCTGAGCGGCACGCTGTTTGACGCGGGCGCGACCTCTGCCAGGGTCGATCAGGCGCGGGCAGCCTGGGATGCCAGCGTCGCGACCTATCGTCAGACGGTGCTGGCCGCGATGCAGGAGGTGGAAGATAAGCTGGTAGAGCTGAACACGCTACAGGGCGAGGTTGCCGCGCAGCAGCGTGCCACCGACGCGGCGCAGACCTCGGCGCGGGTGACGCGTCTGCAGTATGAGGCGGGCATGATTAACTACCTGGATGTGGCGACCACAGAGAACAGCAGCCTGAGTGCCCAGCAGAGTTTGCTGACGCTGCAGAGCACGCAGTGGGTCAGCAGTGTGGCACTGATTGCCGCCCTTGGCGGCGGCTGGCAGGCACCCTGATGCGGTGTCGGTGTGGCGATAATTCTGTTGTCGAACTGCCTCAAATCCTGCATCGTGAGGGCCTATTTTTCCCCGATGCTAAGGAGCCGGCATGGTTTTCACACTCTTGCGCCTCATCTTCCGCCTGTTATGGCGGGTCGAACTGCGTGGCGACGTCGCCGAACTGCATAAACAGAAGGTATTGATCACGCCGAACCATATGTCGTTTCTCGACGGCATATTGCTGGCGCTATTTTTGCCGGTCAGACCGGTCTTCGCCATCTACTCGACCATCGGCGAAAGCTGGTTTATGCGCCTGGTCAGGCCGTTTATCGACTTTGTGCCGCTGGACCCGACCCGGCCGATGGCGCTGAAGCAGCTGGTGCGGCTGATCGACAGTGGCCGTCCGGTGGTGATCTTCCCGGAAGGGCGGATTACCGTCACCGGCTCGCTGATGAAGATCTACAGCGGGGCGGGCTTTGTCGCGGCCCGCTCGGGTGCAAACGTGGTGCCGATGCGGATTGAAGGCGCAGAGTTCACGCCGTTTGGTCGCCTGGCGGGCGTGTTCAAACGCCGCCTGTTCCCGCGCATCACCCTCTCTGTGCTGCCCGCCACCCGCATTCCGATGCCGGAGGCGAAACGGGCGCGCGACCGGCGTATGCTGGCCGGGGAGCATCTGCACCATATCATGATGGAAGCGCGCATGGCGGTGCGTCCGCGTGAAACTCTGTTTGAGGCGCTGCTCTCCGCCCGGACCCGCTACGGCGCGTTTAAGCGCTGCATCGAAGATGTCAGTTTCAAACCTGACAGCTACAACGGACTGCTGAAAAAGTCGCTGGGCGTGGGCCGGATTCTGGAGCGCTACAGTCAGCCGCGTGAAGTGGTGGGGCTGCTGCTGCCGAATACCACCGTGACGGCCGCAGCGATTTTCGGTGCCTCACTGCGTGGTCGCGTTCCGGCGATGCTTAACTACACCGCAGGCGTGAACGGCATGCGGGCGGCGCTGACCGCCGCGCAGATTAAAACGGTCTTCACCTCACGGCAGTTCCTGGAGAAAGGCAACCTGTGGCATCTGCCGCAGGGGCTGGACGATGTGCAGTGGATTTACCTGGAAGATCTCAAAGATACCGTCACCAGCAAGGACAAGCTGTGGATCCTCGCCCATCTGCTGATGCCGCGCCGCGCCCAGCTGCCGCAGCAGCCGGAAGATGCCGCGATGGTGCTGTTTACCTCCGGCTCGGAGGGCAATCCCAAAGGGGTGGTGCATTCGCATAAAAGCCTGCTGGCGAACGTCGAACAGATCCGCACCGTGGCGGACTTCACGCCGCGCGATCGCTTTATGTCGGCGCTGCCGCTGTTTCATGCCTTTGGCCTGACCGTCGGCCTGTTTACACCGCTGATGACCGGTGCGCAGGTCTTTCTCTACCCCAGCCCGCTGCACTATCGCATCGTGCCGGAGCTGGTCTATGACCGCAACTGCACCGTGCTGTTTGGCACCTCCACCTTCCTGGGCAACTATGCGCGCTTTGCCGCGCCGTACGATTTTGCCCGCCTGCGCTATGTGGTGGCGGGAGCCGAGAAGCTGCAGGAGAACACCCGCCAGCTCTATATGGAGAAGTACGGCATCCGCATCCTTGAAGGCTATGGCGTCACCGAGTGTGCGCCGGTGGTCGCCATCAACGTGCCGATGGCGACGAAGGCGCACACCGTCGGACGGATTCTGCCGGGCATGGATTCACGGCTGATGTCGGTGCCGGGCATCGAGAACGGCGGACGGCTGCAGCTGCGCGGACCAAATGTGATGAAGGGCTATCTGCGCGTCGAAAACCCTGGCGTACTCGAAGCGCCGGTCGCCGACGATGGTGAAGGCAATATGGAGGCGGGCTGGTATGACACCGGCGATATCGTCAGCTTCGATGAAGGCGGTTTCTGCCAGATTCAGGGCCGTGCCAAACGCTTTGCCAAGATTGCCGGTGAGATGGTGTCGCTGGAGATCGTTGAGCAGATCGCCCTGAAAGCGTCGCCGGACAAACAGCACGCCGCCTCACTGCGTCCCGATGGGCAGCGCGGCGAAGCGCTGGTGCTCTTCACCACCGACGCTGAACTGGCGCGCGACACGCTGCAGAAAGCGGCCCGCGAGCTGGGCGCGCCGGATCTGGCGCTGCCGCGCGACATCCGGGTGGTGAAACAGTTGCCGCAGCTCGGCAGCGGGAAACCTGACTATGTGACGCTGAAAAAGATGGCGGAAGAGGAGCAGACATGAGCCCTGATCGCACTGCACCGCTGATGTCACGCGGCATGATTGCCGTGATTGTCGCCCAGTTCTTTTCCGCCTTTGGCGATAACGCGCTGCTGTTTGCCACGCTGGCGCTGCTGAAAAGCCAGTTCTATCCCGACTGGAGCCAGCCGATCCTGCAGATGCTCTTTGTCGCGGCCTACATTCTGCTGGCGCCTTTTGTCGGTCAGGTGGCGGACAGCATGGCAAAAGGGCGGGTGATGATGCTCGCCAACAGCCTGAAGCTGCTGGGGGCGCTGACCATCTGCTTCGGCTTCAATCCGTTCATCGGCTATACCCTGGTCGGCGCGGGGGCGGCCGCCTATTCTCCGGCCAAATATGGCATCCTGGGTGAGATTACCCACGGCGAGAAGCTGGTGAAAGCCAACGGGCTGATGGAGGGCTCGACCATCGCCGCCATTCTGCTCGGCTCGGTGGCGGGCGGAATGCTGGCGGACTGGCATCTGCTGGCGGCGCTGGGGATCTGTGCGCTCACCTACGGCATTGCGGTCGCTGCGAACCTCTTTATCCCGAAACTGCAGGCGGCGCGGCCAGGCCAGAGCTGGCGGCCGGGCGTCATGGTGCGCCGCTTTTTCGATGCCGTTGGGCTGCTGTGGCGCGACGCAGAGACGCGCTTCTCGCTGCTCGGCACCAGCCTCTTCTGGGGCGCTGGCGTGACATTGCGTTTCCTGCTGGTGCTGTGGGTGCCGGTGGCGCTGGGCATCAGCGACAACACCACTCCCACCACCCTGAATGCCATGGTGGCGATCGGAATTGTGCTGGGAGCGGCGGCGGCGGCGAAGCTGGTGACGCTGGAGACGGTGCGCCGCTGCATGCCCGCGGGCGTCCTGATTGGCGTGATGGTCGTCGTCTTCTCGCTGCAGCATTCGCTGGTCAGCGCCTATCTCCTGCTGATGCTGATTGGCGCGCTGGGCGGTTTCTTTGTGGTGCCGCTGAACGCGCTGCTGCAGGCGCGGGGCAAAGAGAGCGTGGGTTCCGGCAACGCGATTGCGGTGCAGAATCTCGGTGAGAACAGCGCGATGCTGGTGATGCTGGGGCTCTATACGCTGGCGATAAAGGCGGGTGCGCCTGCTGTCGCAACGGGCGTCGGGTTTGGCGTACTGTTTGCGCTGGCGATAGCCGTACTGTGGCTGTGGCGACCGGCTAAGCGTTAAGCGCGTCACCGCCTCTCTCCGGCCTGCGCGGCGGAGAGAGGGGGACGAACGAATCAGCGACGGACCGCGATCGCTTCGATTTCAATCTTCACATCTTTTGGCAGACGCGCCACTTCAACACAGGAACGCGCCGGGAAGTGTGCGTCATGCTCGGTGAAAAACGCCTCGTAGGTGGCGTTGACCGTGGCAAAATCATTCAGGTCCTTCACGAACACCGTGGTCTTCACGATATCGCCCACCTTCAGGCCCGCCGCTTCCACAATCGCCTTCACATTCTCCAGCGACTGACGCGCCTGTGCGGCAATGTCATCCGCCACCTGGCCGGTCACCGGATCGACCGGGATCTGACCTGAGGTGATGATCATGCTGCCCAGATCGACGCCCTGAACATAGGGACCGATCGCGGCAGGGGCTTTCTCAGTACTGATTTCACGGGACATCATGGCTCCTTTAATTATGTCGTCAGGCGGCGGTGCCGCCGGTGTTGCCCATTATAAGGTCGGGCAGGGCGATTACCAGTGACCCAGCACCACGTGGCGGGCGAACTCTTTTTCGCAATATTTGCATTTGAGATGCACATCGTCGGCGCGCTGCTTCACGGCAAAACTGGAGAAGACCGGCTCGCTGCGGCTGATGCAGTTGCTGTTGGGACAGGTCAGCACCCGCTCGATGCGATCCGGCAGCGTCGGGGCGATCTTGGCCACCACCTCATAGTCGTCGATGCGGTTAACCGTGGCATCGGGCGCATAGACCGCCAGCTGATTGATCTGATCGTCGGTGAGAAAGGTGTTTTCAATCTTGATCAGATCTTTGCGGCCCATCTCGCCCGACGGCAGATTCAGGCCGATGGTGATGCGCTGGTCGGTTTCGGTCAGCCGGAACAGAGAGAGCAGCTTAAAGCCGATCTGTGCCGGAATGTGGTCGATGACCGTGCCGCGTTTGATCGCTTCGACCTGCAATTTGTTGTCCTGCGTCATGATGAGATCTCCTTACAGGGCGAGTTCGCTGTTTAAAACCAGTGCCAGCAGAGCCTGGCGTGCATAGATGCCGTTACCCGCCTGCTGGAAATACCAGGCGTAAGGGGTGCTGTCGACATCGGTGGTGATTTCGTCGATGCGCGGCAGCGGGTGCAGCACTTTCATGTTGTCCCGCGCCGTGGCGAGATCGGCGGCGCGGAGGATGAACTGCGCTTTGACGTTGGCATATTCAGACGGATCGAGCCGCTCTTTCTGCACCCGCGTCATGTAAAGAATATCGAGCTGCGGCATGACCTCTTCAAAGCTGTCGTGACGTGACCAGGGGATACTCTTCTCGTCCAGCATGTCGGTGATATAGGCGGGCATCGCCAGCGCATCGGGCGCGATAAAGAAGAAGCGGTTGCCATCAAACTTCGCCAGCGCCTGGGTCAGGGAGTGCACGGTGCGGCCATATTTCAGATCCCCCACCATCGCCACGTTCAGGTTATTCAGGCGGCTCTGGGTCTCCTGGATGGTGAAGAGGTCGAGCAGGGTCTGGGTCGGATGCTGATTGGCCCCGTCACCGGCGTTCAGAATCGGGATGCCGCCGGAAAACTCCGTCGCCAGCCGCGCCGCGCCCTCCTGCGGATGACGCATCACAATCGCATCCACATAGGTGCCGATGACGGAAATGGTGTCGGCCAGGGTTTCGCCTTTTTTGCCCAGTGACGTGTTGCTGCCGTCAGCAAAGCCCACCGCTGACGCCCCCAGACGGTGAATCGCGGTTTCAAACGACAGGCGGGTGCGGGTCGAGGCCTCAAAGAAGCAGCTGGCAATCACCTTGTGCTTCAGCAGTTCCGGCTGCGGATGGGCTTTCAGCTGAGCGGCGGTGTGCAGCGCCAGCTCCAGCTCTTCACGACTGAGGTCGTTAATTGAAATGATGTGCTTGCGATATAGCGGGTTAGCCATAACTCTCTCCTCTGCGCGGCCGGATTGCGGACAAAAAAAAGCCCCTGCTTAAGGGGCTTTTTTATGATCGGGTCGATGACCGAAAGAAACAGCAGCACCGCCTGCGGTCAGGCGTGATGGCGCGTCAAATTGTCCGCTGTGCTGTCGCATATTTCCTCCGGCAAATTGGGGCGCATTATACCCGTTCGCGGTGGCGCAGCAAGGGAAAACGTTTGCGCTGCGGAGAGGGCCGAGGCGGCAGGCGGGCGACAACCTGTGGCGTCAGCCCGCCTGCCGCCGGACGATCAGCGCTGGCCCAGCGTGGCCACCATCACCGCTTTGATGGTGTGCATCCGGTTCTCGGCCTGGTCGAAGACAATGCTGTGCGCCGACTCAAACACCTCGTTGCTCACCTCCATACCGTTAGGCAGATCGTACTGTTCCGCCATCTGCTGACCCAGCGTGGTCTGATCGTCATGGAAAGCGGGCAGGCAGTGCAGGAATTTCACCTGCGGGTTGCCGGTCAGATCGAGCATCGCCCGGTTAACCTGATAGTCACGCAGCAGGGCGATACGCTCTGCCCAGACCTCTTTGGCTTCGCCCATCGACACCCAGACATCGGTGTAGATGAAGTCTGCGCCTTTGACGCCGTCGGCAATATTGTCGGTGAGGGTGATGGTACCGCCGGTCTGACGGGCGACCTCACGGCACTCAGCCACCAGTTGCGCCTCGGGCCAGCAGCTTTCCGGGGCCACCAGGCGCAGATCCAGTCCGGTCAGCGCCGCCGCTTCCAGCATGGTGTTACCCATGTTGTTGCGTGCGTCACCGACATAGACCAGCGTCATGTCGCTGAGTTTTTTGCCCGGCAGGTGCTCCTGCATGGTCAGCAGGTCGGCCAGCAGCTGGGTCGGGTGAAATTCGTCTGTCAGGCCGTTCCAGACCGGCACACCGGCATGTTCCGCCAGCGTTTCAACCAGCGCCTGACCGTAACCGCGATACTGGATGCCATCGTACATCCGGCCCAGCACCCGCGCCGTGTCGCGCATCGACTCTTTATGGCCGATCTGGCTGCCACTCGGGCCGAGATAAGTGACGTTAGCACCCTGATCGTAAGCGGCAACTTCGAAAGAGCATCGGGTACGGGTCGAGTCTTTTTCGAAGATGAGCGCGATGTTTTTGCCTTTCAGGTACTGCACTTCGCTGGCGCTTTTTTTCGCCTGCTTTAATTCAGCGGAAAGGGTAAGCAGGTAATCCATTTCGGCGGGGGTAAAATCCAGTAGCCTGAGGAAATGGCGCTGATACAGCTGACTCATACAACACTCCGGTAATCATTAAAGTGAATTAAAATTCAATCTAACCGTATGAATATGCATTTTCAAGAGCGGGTGCCAATAAACTTGTCGTTTTGTGTAGTGGCGCGACAGGCAGTGTGGGAAAATAGCGGTTTATTGCCGAACTCAGAGAGGAACATCGTTATGGCATATGAAGCATTGCTGGAAGAGCAGCGTGAAGAGACGCGGCAGATTATCGAAGAACTGCTGGAGGATGGCAGCGATCCCGATGCGCTCTATACCATCGAGCACCATCTCTCATGCAATAATTTTGATTCGCTGGAAAAAGCGGCCGTTGACGCCTTTAAGCTGGGTTATGAAGTGACCGAGCCGGAAGAGCTGGAGCTGGAAGATGGCACGACCGTCATGTGCGTTGACATCCTCAGCGAATCGGCGCTGAAAGCAGAACTGATCGATGTGCAGGTTGAGCAGCTGGTTAACCTGGTCGGTAAATACAACGTCGATTATGACGGCTGGGGCACCTATTTCGAAGATCCCGATGCCGAAGAGGAAGATGACGACGCTATCGACGATGAAGATGATGATGGTGTTCGCCACTAAGTCGCCCGGGCGGAGCCCTCTCCGCCTCTTACCTTCTCCTGTTCTGTTCTGACATCATGAATTACGCACCGCTACTCGAACCGATCTGTCAGTTTCTGCACTGCCGCACGCCGCAAGCCTGGATTGATGAGGCGCGCAAGCCGGAAAACCTGACCCTGCTGCTGACCGACCATCTGGTGTGCGAACTGAAAGCCGCGCAGACCGCGGTATGGTTAATCCGTAAGTATGTGGCCGACAAGCCGAGCGGCGAGGCGATTCTCGCCTGGCTGAAACCCTATGAAGACTTCATCTTCCGCGAAGATGGCGACAGCGACTTTATCAATGCCCATAAAAATCTGACCAAACGCATCATCGTGCGCAATGCGCTGCCCTGGGCCGATGAGCTGGTGGAAAAGATGGTGCTGCTGATTAAAGAGGAGCTGCATCACTTCTATCAGGTGTGGGAGATTATGCAGTCACGCGGACTGGTCTATCAGAAGATCACCTCCAGCCGCTATGCAAAATCCCTGCTGCGTGAGGTGATCACCCATGAGCCGGAAACGCTGGTGGATAAGCTGATTTGCGGCGCTTACATTGAGGCGCGATCCTGCGAACGTTTTGCCAGTCTGGCTCCCTGGCTGGATGATGAGCTGGCGAAGTTCTATCTGTCGCTCCTCCGCTCCGAGGCGCGCCACTATCAGGATTACCTGACGCTGGCTGCGCAGATCGCGGCAAAAGATATCGCGCCACGGGTGCAGGCGATTGGCCGGGTCGAGGCGAAGCTGATTAGCGAGCCGGACACGGAGCTGCGTTTTCACAGCGGCGTACCCGCCTGGTGAATCCCTGAGAGCACCCTGATCGGGGTGTCTCTTTTTCTGATTGGGTGATCGCGTTTATATTTTCTGCGTGGCGCTGTTTTAAATAACGCGCTGTGTAACGCTTTATTTTAAATCACGCTGGCAGACAAAGATATTTTGTGCCACCTATCACATAACGGCTTTTTTACGCTGACTTTCCGCCCTTAAATAAATATAGTCCCGGAGTCAGTGCGGGATTGTTATTTTTTTAAGCAAAACCCGACTCGCTGCCCTTTTTAACAGAGGGCAGTGGGTCGGGTTTTTTTATGGGTTAACGGCACCAGGTCACCCTTATTGTCATGGGGTGACGGATTTTTAATATCGCCAGGTGAAGGACTTCATAATGAAAGGAAAACGTTATTCTCTGTTATTTGTTTCGCTATTTTTGACCCTTTGCTGGGGAAATGTTAATGCGTCTGGCATTCAGACCTCCTCCGGATTATGGCGTGACGCTGCGCTCGATCTCAGACTGCGCAACCACTGGAAGTATCTCAAGGAGAACGAAGCGCAGCCCACAGCGGTTCACAACGCCTGGGGCCAGGCCGCGACGTTCGATTTTCGTTCCGGTTATCAGTGGGACCTGCTCGGGTTTGATGCGACCTATACCCGCGCCGTACGCCTGGGCGCCAGCGACTACTTCTCCACGCGCGGTCTGCTCTATGACAGCGGCGGGAACATGGAAAAGCGGGATGCGCACGGCTTCAGCAAATTCAGTCAGCGCTATCTTAAGCTGAAGCTTGGCAACCGCGCGCTGCGGTTCGAGGGGAAGGCGGGCTGGCAGGAACTGAAAAATATCGGTGTGCTGACGACCACGGATCGCCTGTCGCGCAACAGCTATGCCGGCTACAGCGGTGCCGTGACGTGGCAGAATGCCCGGCTGGATCTTGCCATGGTTAACAAAGCCATACGGCACGACTCGGGTAAAACGCTGGCGCTGCAAACCCAGGCCCGGCAAAAAATCGACGCCATTTACACCGCGGCGCTGAGCTACAAAGATAGCGGTCACGCGCTGGCCTATGCGTTTGGTGAGGCCGAACGCTATCAGCGCCGTCATGTCATTGAGGCAGGCTATTCCCTCTCGCCACACTGGTCACTGGCTTCGCAGATCTATGGCAGCCAGGCGCTGGAAAAGTATAAAAGTATGCCCGCCAGCAAAAGAACCTTTGATCACCAGGCATGGCATTATGTCGGGGAGGCCATCTGGAAGCAGGGCGCCTGGACGCAGAGGCTGGCTGCTGGCTGGACCTCCGCCCCTAAAAAGCAGGCGGTGGGATATTATGCCCGACCCCTGACTAAAAATACCCGGGGACGTTTCATTTCACTGACCTCCGCGGGCAAAGATTATATGCGTGACAGAGAGCTGGCGCTGGTCTCTCTGAGTCAGTATGAAATCACAAAGGGGATCAGCAGTGGAATACAGCTTAATTATGGTCAGTTCCATTATCGTAATAATCTTGTACGAACTGGCGAGGTTTCATTAATTAATCAGTTCAGTAATCAGCATCCCTCCTTTAAAAATCTGACGCTGTTTACGCTGACCGGTTATGGCTGGTCATATAAAAACAGTAAAGAGACTCCGCGCCTGAATAGTCAGGGAAAAGTTCAGCGCTCCCGCAGTTTATCCGCCGAAGTGGTCATTCAATATAAATTCAATCTTTTTTAACCCGGAGAGTAAAATGAAAACGAAACTGAAAACCCTGATGTTAATTGCCCTCATCTCCGTCAGCACTGCCGGCTCCGCCTGGGCCGCGGATGTGATGCTCTATGTGACCCGGCATGGCAAGACCATGTTTAACACGGTGCATCGCGCCCAGGGATGGGCCGATACGCCGCTGACCGCTTCCGGCGCCGCGGTTGCAGAGCAGCTGGGACGGGGTTTACAGCCGTTGCCCTTCGTCGCGGCCTGGTCCAGCGATTCGGGTCGGGCGAGGGAAACCGCGCAGCTGGTGATGAAGAACTGGAAAAATCCGCCTGTACTGAAAGAGATGAAAGGGCTGCGCGAGGTGGGATTTGGCCTTTATGAAGGCGATCTGGATAAAAATCTGATTACCGCTGCCGCCCTTCAGGCGGGTTATCCCTCCGACACGGCGCTGCTGGAGGCATTCAGCGCCGGTAAAATTCAGATGGACAGGATGATCGATGCGATTCATGAGGCGGAAGCCGCAGGCACGCCATCGCTGCCAGGGATTAAATCCTCCGGCCAGGCCGAAACCTATCAGCAGGTAGCTAAGCGCATGGTGGAGAGTATTACGGCTATCGCGAAGCAGGCGCAGCAGCAGGGCGGAGGCAATGTGCTGGTGGTCAGTCACGGTATGGCTATCACCACGCTGCTGCAGGCGCTGGGCGATACTTCGTTACGCGAGCAGCTTAAGAATGCCAGCGTGACGCTGCTGCGCTACACCGATAACGGGCAGTTCAAAATCGAGTCCATCAACGATATGCGTTACGTGGAGCGCGGCTTATAAGGTCTTTAGCATGCGCACTTCGCAATCCACATGGCCGGTGCAGCCCATCGCGCCCTCGATGTGCGCAAAGCCCAGCGACTCATAGAGTCTGATGGCGCGGGTCAGGCTGGCGGTGGTTTCAAGGTAGCAGCGACGAAAGCCGTGGCTGCGTGCATGATCCATCGCCCGCAGTGCCAGCTCGCGCGCCAGGCCCTGGCCGCGCACCACGGGCAGGAAGTACATTTTCTGCAGTTCGCAGATGTCTGGCGCACTGCAGGCGAGAGGCGCTACGCCTCCGCCGCCTACCACCTTGCCCTGATACTCAACAATCCAGTAGGCGCTCTGATCGGCACTGTAGAGCTCAAACAGCTGGTCGAGCTGGGGATCGGAGACGGTATAGCCCTTGTCAGCCGTCAGGCCAAATTCCGCCGAAACAACGCGGATGACATGAGCGATATACGGATTATCGGCGGCAGTAATCGGCCGCACCTGGAAGTGTTGAGAGTCAGGAATCATGTTGGGGTTGGGTTATGCGAATCGGTTAGACATTTACCAGAAGTAACATTATCGTCATCTAAAAGCAATATTACTGATAATCCTCAGACGCTTTTAATGCCATTTACATTTCTGACTACGATGCAGGAATTCTTTTTACTTTTAATGATTACGGGCCTTATGAATAAAAGTGCTTTCTTCTCGCATTTCTGAAAATAAGGCTGTCTTTGTATTGAGAACTGTCTTTGTTCGTTGATGCAAATCAACGCTATCTGGCTTTGCTTCGGTAAGTTGAACGCTTCAAAAAGCGATAAAAATAATATTTTGAAAAAAGGAAGCTGTGAAATGAAATGGCCATTTTTTGTGGCAATTGCTTTATTCTCTTTGATGTGCTCATCAGCGGAGATTAAATCCTCAGAGGAAGTTTTAGCAGACAAAGTCCTGACGGCATCGGGCAGTAACGACAGTACTCAACTTTCTGAAAAAGATTATGAACAGATAACAGTGTATCTTTCAGAAGGACGCGCTTACTGGATAGGACTCTACCCGGTTCTTACTCATTCGCCTTTCTTAGGGCAAACCTCTTTTCAGGAAGGTTTAAACATCGCTATGGCCTATGCCCTGCCTGCAAACCCTGCAAAGGTATTGATGTTTCTCAATGAAGAAAATGTTGATGCCATTTGTGGTGTGCCATTTATTGAGCCAGCGCCGGATGAGGTATCGCTTTATGTTGCGAAAAGCACGGCTGCGCTCAGTAAATCCAACTCCGGGGGGTACTGGAAAGAGAGATGTATGACGGTTTTAAACGCGGCTGTTACGCATCTGAATAATACGATACAGCCTGAATAAAACTGATAGCGGCGGGTTATTGACAGATTGACCCCGATCTTTTTCTTTCTTATTTAACTAACACGTAACGCCTTTTGCCGATATCAAAACTCTGAATTTACTGACCTGAATATTGCTGCCATGACGTTAATTCGCAAACAGGCAGCGCAGATGGCGCAGGGAAACTGGCGCTATATTTTAGTCTGAATCGGGATAACCCTATTTCTGGCTCATTCACCTATAAAAAACCCCGCGCTCTTGCGCGGGGTTTTTTCAGAGCAAACTGTTAATCAGAGTGCCGCAATGACCGCCTGCTGTTCAATCAGTTTTGCTTTTGATTGTTGCAGGTCTGCCACGCGCTCGCGCTCTTTCGCCACCACGGCTTCCGGCGCGCGTGAAACAAAGCCTTCGTTCGCCAGCTTGGTCTCGATCTTCTCGATTTCCACATCCAGCTTAACCAGCTCTTTTGCCAGACGCTCCAGCTCAGCGGTTTTGTCGACCAGATCCGCCATCGGGATCAGCAGCTCTGCGCCTTCCACAATTTTAGTGACCGAGACCGGACCTTTCTCGCCTGCAGGCAGAATGGTCAGGCTTTCCAGACGCGCCAGGCGTGACAGGAAATTACGGTTCTCTTCAACGCGGCGCTGGGCAGCCGGTGAACAGTCACGCAGCAGCACATCCAGCGGCTTGCTCGGCGCAATGTTCATCTCCGCACGGATATTACGCACGGCAACGATCGCCTGCTTCATCCACTCGATATCGGCTTTCGCTTCCGCATCTTCCTTCGCGGCATCAAACTGCGGGAACGGCTGCAGCATGATGGTGTCATCGCTGATGTTTTTCAGGCCTTTCACGCGCTGCCAGATGGTTTCCGTGATAAACGGAATGATCGGGTGCGCCAGGCGCAGCAGCGCTTCCAGTACGTGAACCAGCGTGTGACGGGTGCCACGCAGCTCCGCTTCACTGCCACTGTTCATGACCGGCTTGGTCAGCTCCAGATACCAGTCACAGAACTGGTTCCAGGTGAAGTCATACAGGATGTTCGCCGCGATATCGAAGCGATAGGTATCCAGCGCTTCACGGTAAGCTTTCACCGTGTGGTTGAACTCGGTCAGGATCCAGCGATCCGCCAGCGACAGCGTCATCTCGCCGCCATTCTGTCCGCAATCCTGCTCTTCGGTGTTCATCAGCACAAAGCGGCTGGCGTTCCATAGCTTGTTACAGAAGTTGCGATACCCTTCCAGGCGCTTCATGTCCCAGTTGATGTCGCGACCGGTTGAGGCCAGGGCCGCCAGCGTAAAGCGCAGCGCATCGGTGCCTGATGGCTCGATGCCGTTCGGGAACTGCTTCTCGGTACGTTTGCGGATCTTCTCGGCCAGCTGCGGCTGCATCATGTTGCCGGTACGTTTTTCCAGCAGCGCTTCCAGCGAGATGCCATCAACCATATCCAGCGGGTCAATCACGTTGCCCTTGGATTTTGACATCTTCTGACCCTCTTCATCACGGATCAGACCGGTCATGTAGACGGTTTTAAACGGCACCTGCGGTTTGCCATTTTCATCTTTGATGAAGTGCATGGTCAGCATGATCATGCGGGCAATCCAGAAGAAGATAATGTCGAAGCCGCTGACCAGCACGCTGGTCGGATGGAAGGTGCGCAGCGCTTCGGTGTTCTCCGGCCAGCCGAGGGTAGAGAAGGTCCACAGGCCTGAGGAGAACCAGGTGTCCAGCACGTCATCATCCTGACGCAGCGCCACATCGGCGGCCAGGTTGTTTTCCGCGCGCACTTCGTCTTCGGTGCGGCCGACGTAGACGTTGCCGTCGTTGTCATACCACGCCGGGATGCGGTGACCCCACCACAGCTGACGGGAGATACACCAGTCCTGAATATCGCGCATCCAGGAGAAGTACATGTTTTCGTACTGCTTCGGCACGAACTGGATATCACCGTTCTCAACCGCTTCAACCGCCACTTTCGCCAGCGGGGCGGTACGCACATACCACTGGTCGGTCAGCATCGGTTCAATCACCACGCCGCCACGGTCACCGTAAGGAACGGTCAGGTCGTGCGGTTTGATCTCATCCAGCAGGCCCAGTTCATCCACCGCGGCGACAATCGCTTTGCGCGCGGCAAAGCGTTCCATGCCCTGGAAGGCGGCCGGGATGTCGTCGGAGCAGACATCGCTGGCTTCGCCGTTGGTGTCATACACCTGAGCGCGGTCGCGGATATCGCCGTCAAAGGTCAGGATGTTGATCATCGGTAAGCGATGACGGCGGCCGACTTCGTAGTCGTTGAAGTCATGAGCCGGAGTGATTTTGACGCAGCCGGTGCCTTTTTCCATGTCCGCGTGTTCGTCGCCGACGATCGGGATCAGGCGGCCAACCAGCGGCAGCATCACGAATTTGCCGATCAGATCTTTATAGCGCGGATCTTCCGGGTTCACGGCCACGCCGGTGTCGCCCAGCAGGGTTTCCGGACGGGTGGTGGCGACGACCAGGTAATCTTTGCCGTCGGCGGTTTTAGCGCCATCCGCCAGCGGATAGCGGATATGCCACATCGAGCCTTTGCTCTCGCGGTTTTCCACTTCCAGATCGGAGATTGCGGTGCGCAGTTTCGGGTCCCAGTTCACCAGGCGTTTGCCACGGTAGATCAGGTTCTCTTTGTAGAGGCGAACAAACACCTCTTTAACGGCGTTGGAGAGGCCCTCGTCCATCGTGAAGCGCTCGCGCTCCCAGTCAACGGAGTTACCGAGGCGACGCATCTGGCGGGTAATGGTGCCGCCGGATTCCGCTTTCCACTCCCAGATTTTTTCGATGAACGCATCGCGGCCATAATCCTGGCGCGTTTTGCCCTCTTCAGCCGCAATCTTGCGCTCAACCACCATCTGCGTGGCGATGCCCGCGTGGTCCGTGCCCGCCTGCCACAGGGTGTTTTTGCCCTGCATGCGCTGGTAACGGATCATGGTGTCCATGATGGTTTGCTGGAAGGCGTGACCCATGTGCAAGCTACCGGTGACGTTCGGCGGCGGGATCATGATGCAAAAGCTTTCCTGGCTGGTGTCGCCATTCGGTTTGAAGTAGCCCTGCTTT
>Ga0157358_1000151_pt1 | contig 27487 bp, 22 predicted proteins | sample AttcapACBM2_FD_111484 | JGI IMG/M metagenome (GOLD analysis project Ga0157358, IMG submission 111484) | Fungus gardens microbial communities from leaf cutter ant in Botucatu, State of São Paulo, Brazil - Atta capiguara ACBM2 | ecosystem: Host-associated > Fungi > Mycelium > Unclassified ... | reverse complement strand
CGAGCTTCTCCCGGCCGCTGAGCTTCCAGAACAGCAGGCCCTCGACCGGCAGGATGACGGTGATACGATCAAACATAGTAATTTCCCGGACTGGCAGGCCCGGCGGGACGCCGGGCGGATAAGGAATGAACAGGAACTGAGCGGCGCGCGCGGCCTCAGCTTTGCGGGTTCAGCAGCCACACGCCTTCGCGATCGACGGTAATGCGCTGATCGCGGGTCTGGCCGCTGTTGCTGATGCTGAAGCGGTAATCGCCCGGCGGCAGCTGCAGCATAGCGAAGCCGTTCGGCGACGGCACCAGCGCCTGCGGATTGCCGTTCATCGCTACTTTATCGCCCGGCAGCAGCTTGATATAGACCTGGGCGACAGGCTCCGGCGGTGGCGCAGGTTCGGCGGCCTTCGCCGTTTCCGCTGGCGGCTGAGAGGCCGTTGGCGTTACTGCTGGCGCAGAAGTCACCTCAGGCGCAGAAGTTGCCGCTGGCGCATTCGTGGCGGCCGTCTGCGGCGCATCGTCGCTGCCGCCGCCCGCCATTAGCGCGCCCACGCCAATCCCCACCAGCACGCCTGCGGCAATCAGGCCAGGCACCATAAAGCGCTTCAGCCCGGCGGCTTTTGGCGCGGCCTGCTCTTCTTCTATCGGCACCAGCATGGTGCCAGGCCCGCTGACCTTCACCTCAACGATTTCACTGATATCGCTGGCGGAAAGCGCCATCAGCGCCGCCAGCTCGTCTATGGTCTGCGGCCGATCTTCCGGTTGCAGCGCCAGCGCGCGGTCAATCGCGTGCAGCAGCGGCAGCGAGTAGCCGGCGGGCTTCTGCTGCACCAGCGGCTTATAGTTATCCTCGATGCTGCGCACCACGCTGACCGGCGGCGGCGAGCCAACAATCAGCGTATGCAGTACTGCGCCCAGCGCATAGATATCGGTCCAGGTGCCCTGCTCGCTCTCGTTGTCGTCGCTGTACTGCTCAATCGGCGCAAAGCCCGGCTTGAGCATGGTTTCGGTTTCATCAGAAAGGTTGCCTATAGCCTTGCGGGCGGAACCGAAGTCCAGCAGCACCGGCACGCCGTTTTCCTGGATCTGGATATTATCCAGCGAGATATCGCGATGCAGATAGCCTTCGCGGTGGATAGTATTGATAGCGCCGAACAGCGGCGGCAGCAGGCAGCGGATCCAGGCTTCGCTAATCATCTCCGGGCGGCGGCTGTGCAGCTGCGACAGCGTGGTGCCGGTATAGAACGCCGTGCCCATATAGGCGGTATCGTTCTGCACCCAAAAGCGCAGCACGTGCAGCAAATTCGGATGATTAAAGCGGGCCAGCAGGCGCGCCTCCTGAATAAAGCTGTTCAGCCCAGCGTGAAACGTTTTGCTGAAGCGCTCGCTGCGCAGTACCAGCGTCAGATCGTCGCTGCGCACCGCCAGCGAGGCGGGCATAAACTCTTTGATGGCGATGGTGCGTTCAAGCTGATGATCCCAGGCGCGATAGACGATACCGAAGCCGCCGCCGCCGATGACCTCTTTAATTTCAAACTCGTTAAAGCGGTAGCCCACCGGCAGAGCGCCAGGAATGGCTCGCGGAATATCTTGTTCTGACATATTGGACAACTCTCTTAATTGCGGCTTACGCCTCAAACTGACACTGGAACTCGCCGTCGTGCAGGGTTACCCGCAGGCGCTGGTACTGCTCTTCACGCCGGTGTGCGTCCAGCAGCAGCTGGCTCATCTGCGGCAGCAGCGTGTTGGTAAGGATGGCATCGACCATACGGCCGCCGGATTCTACCTCGGTGCAGCGCTGAACGATGCGTGCAATCACGCTGTCATCCACCTCGGAGACGATGCCGTGGTTCTGCGCCAGACGCTGCTGGATGCGCTTTAGCTGTAGCCGCACAATGCTGGCGAGCATGTCGTCGCTCAGCGGATAATAAGGCACCACCAGCAGACGGCCCAGCAAAGCCGGCGGGAAAACCTCCAGCAGCGGCCCGCGCAGCGCGCCCGCCAGCGCGTCCGGTTCCGGCATCAGTTCCGGATCGGCGCACATGGCGCTGATAAGCTGCGTGCCGACGTTGGAAGTCAGAATAATCAGCGTGTTGCGGAAGTCGATATGACGCCCTTCGCCATCTTCCATCCAGCCTTTATCAAAGACCTGGAAGAAAATTTCATGCACGTCGGGATGCGCCTTCTCGATTTCGTCCAGCAGCACCACGCTGTAAGGACGACGGCGCACGGCCTCGGTCAGCACGCCGCCTTCGCCATAGCCGACATAGCCCGGCGGCGCGCCTTTCAGCGTAGAAACGGTGTGCGCTTCCTGAAACTCGCTCATATTGATGGTGATAATGTTCTGCTCGCCGCCGTAGAGCGTTTCGGCCAGTGCCAGCGCGGTTTCGGTTTTGCCGACGCCGGACGGGCCGCAGAGCATAAAGACGCCGACCGGCTTATTCGGGTCGTCCAGCCGCGCGCGGGAGGTGCGCACGCGTTTGGCGATCAGATCCAGGCCGTGGCGCTGACCAATTACGCGCTCGTTCAGCGTGTCAGCCAGCTTCAGCACCGCGTCGATTTCGTTTTTCATCATGCGGCCCAGCGGGATGCCGGTCCAGTCGGCAACTACAGCGGCGACCACGTTGGCATCGACGGCGGCAAACAACAGCGGCGCTTCGCCCTGTAGCGTTTTCAGCTGCTGCTGCTGCTCTGCGAGCTGCTGCTGAAGGGCGGCGACATCTTCCGCATCATCCTTATGCAGCCGCTCGCGCAGCGCGATAATGGCGTCCACCAGCCTGCGTTCGCTCTGCCAGCGTGCCGTCAGTTCATCGCGCTGGCGGCCTAGCGCAGCCAGCTGCTCGCTGATTTTTGTCGCCCGGGACGCATCGCCAATCGCCACTTTCGCCTCGCGCTCCGCTATCTCTTTTTCAATCGAAAGCGCGTGGATGCGGTGCAGGCAATCTTCCAGCTGCGGCGGCTGCGCGCTCTGGCTGACGGCGACGCGGGCGCAGGCGGTATCCAGCAGCGCCACGGCTTTGTCGGGCAGCTGGCGTGCCGGAATATAGCGATGCGAAAGCTTCACCGCCGCCGCCACGGCCTCATCCAGCAGCAGGACGCGATGGTGCTTCTCCAGCGTGGTGACGGTGCTGCGCAGCATCAGCAGCGCTTTCTCTTCGTCCGGCTCCTGCACCTGCACGGTCTGGAAACGCCGGGTCAGCGCCGGATCTTTCTCAATATATTTTTTGTATTCCGCCCAGGTGGTCGCGCCGATAGTGCGCAGCTGGCCGCGAGCCAGCGCGGGTTTTAACAGGTTGGCGGCATCGCCCGTGCCCTGCTGGCCGCCCGCGCCGATCAGCGTGTGGATCTCGTCGATAAACAGGATGATCGGCGTCGGGCTGGACTGCACTTCATTGATCAGCGCCTGAAGCCGCGCCTCAAATTCGCCTTTCATGCCCGCGCCGGCCTGCAACATACCGATATCCAGCAGCCACAGCTGCACGTTGCGTAGCGGCTCCGGCACGTCGTCTGCCGCCATGCGCAGCGCCAGGCCTTCCACCACCGCCGTTTTGCCGACGCCCGCTTCGCCGGTCAGCAGCGGGTTGTTCTGGCGGCGACGCATCAGGATATCCACCATCTGGCGGATCTCTTCATCGCGTCCGGCGATCGGATCGATCTTGCCTTCGCGCGCGCGCGCCGTCAGATCCTGCGCGTACTGTGCCAGCGTGCTTTTTTGCTGCGGCACGGCACCCTCCTGGACGGGCGCGGCGGTGATGCTGCTCTCCTTACTGTTGGCGAACACGCTGTCGAACTGCTCCAGCAGCGTATCGGCGCTGATACGGCCAAACTGCGGCGAAATACTTTTCAGCACGTTGGCCAGATTGAACGTTTTCAGCAGGCCAATCAGCAGATGGCCGCCACGGATCTGCTGCACGCCGAACTTCAGCGAGCCGTACACCCAGGCGCGCTCAACCGCGCTGTCGATATGTTCGGACAGATCCGACACCGCGCTGGCGCCGCGAGGCAGACGATCCAGCGCCCCGACGATATCGCGCGTCAGCGCCTCTTCATCCAGTGAAAAATAGCGGATCGCCTGTTGCAGATCGCCTTCCTGCTGCTGCATCAGCTGATGCAGCCAGTGCACCAGCTCCACATAGGGATTGCCGCGCAGCTTGCAGAAGGCGGTGGCGCTTTCCAGCGAGGTAAATAACAGCGTGTCCAGTTTGCCGAACAGTACGGCGCGGCTGATTTCTGACATGGTTGTTCTCGGTAAGTAGATGACGGTTAAAACAGAGAGCCGTAAAGAACAAGCCCGATAAGCGAGCGGCCCGGTTCGGCAAGGCGGCCGGAAAAAGTGACTTTCTCTGTCAAGGTCGTGCGGGTTTTAACAAAACGTTATCTGGCAGCGACCTGCTCCGCCGGTTCCGGGCTGAAGGTCAGATCGCGTAGCGGCTCGCCGCTTTTTAAATGGCCGAGCCAGCTGTTAAAGCCGAGCCGGGTTGCGTCGCCGGGCCGGATCCCTTTGGCCTCTTCCGCCGCCAGGATCAGCTTTAGCTCCCAGATATATTCGATGCCCAGGTATTGCCGTACCCAGTCGCGCAGCGCAAGAATCCAGGCCTCGCCCGGCAGAAAGCGGTTATAGGTTTCCAGCGGCATCGGCCCCAGCTCGATGCGGAACTTATGCTGCACGTCACGCACCGCCACGCCCAGAAACATCGATTCGCCCAGCTTCGGCGCATGTCGGCCCGCGCCCAGCTTCGCCCGCTCGCGGCTGTCGATCGGCAGCCAGTGCGGCACGTTTCCCACCAGCCTGACCGGCACCTTAAAATAGTGGCTGAGGATCTTTTGCAGGCCTTCGACGTCGCGCGCGTGGCGGGTTAAATGCCCGGCCACCGCAAAGCGCGCGTGATCGCTCAGGCTGCCTTTTGCCAGCTGGCCCGGCTGGCCCATGCCGATCAGGCTCGCCAGATAACGATCGAAGCGCTGATTGTCTTCCCGATCCAGCGATACCGTTGGCTGCGCGTCGGCCCAGGCGCGGTAAAACAGCAGCGTCAGCCGATGGTGAAACAGGTCGGCAAAGGCCGACATACTGCGATCCTGATGATGAATAATGCGCTCGCGGGCGTACTCCGTCAGGTGCGTCGGCAGCGGGCCGTTCGGGCCAAACAGGCCGAAGCTTAAAATTGAGATGTCGTGCAGCGAGCTGTTGTCGCGCGGGCCGGCCTTTGACAGCGTGGCGGGCGCGAAGGCCAGCGACGGCTCCTGACCGATGCGCAACGGCTCATGGCGCGGCAGCGGCGCGCGGCCGAGCGGATAGCGCTCGCCGCCCTGTGCGTCCAGCCTGCGCAGCAGCTGAAACAGGTCGTAGCGCCACGGTGCCTGCGTCACGCCCGACCAGAACGCCTCCGGCAGCCGCTGCGTTTTGCGAATGCGCAGCACGTTCATATCAGCGTCCTTTTGCCCATGCGCGCGGGCCAGTAGCCGACCTCGCCGCGCTGCTGGCTGGTCAGCGTCAACTCGGTAAAGCTGTTGATGGCGACCAGCCTGGCGAAGACCTGCTCCAGCACGCTGCCCAGCAGCCACGGGCTGGCGCCGGAAAACGCCTGCTCGTCGACGCTCAGCTCAATGCCGATGCCGCGCGCGAACACGATCGGGCCGGGTTCCGGCACCCGACGGCTGACCGGTTTGAGCCGACAGTGGCGAATGCCTTCAATCTGCCGGGCCACCGGCGCTTCCGCCAGATTGGCATACAGCCCCAGCAGCTGGCGCAGCGCCGTGGCGCCCTGGCCGTCGTCGCTGTCCATCAGGCTTAAATAATTCAGCTGCAAATGGCTGATCAGCCGCCAGGTCGCCATGCCTTCCGCCAGCGCCGGACGCGGCGGCGTTGGGCCTTTGCGCAGCGTCAGCTGGCTGACCGGCACCGAATCCGCCATCATAAAGTTGCCCTGATCCTGCGCCAGCAGCATCAGCGGCAGATCGCGGCTGGTGCACAGGACTTCTGCCGTCAGATGGGTCAGATCGTCGCGCCACGGCGACTGGCGCTCATCCACCAGCGAAAGAAAGACTTCGGAGCCGATATAGCCGGTGCGCGTACCGTAACGCTGCGCGCGTTCAGACAGCGTGCGCTGCTCGCGGCGCAGCGAAAAATAAGCGCCGTAGTCGCCTTCGTCACGGCTGAAGGTGCTCCAGAAAGGCCGGAACACCTGCTCGCCCTGCTGCCTGTCGCCCGTGGCGTACAGCTTCTGCACCGAGTAAATCTCGTAGTCGAGCGGGCGAATGTTATCGACCACCAGATGATATTCATGCACGCCTTCGCTGATTTTCTGCCGCTCCGCCGTTTTCGTGAACAGGTTGATAACCGGCGTACAGTGCAGCGCCAGATGGCTTTTGTCGATCGTCCGCTCCAGCGCCGCGTCGGCTTTGTCCAGCAGCAGGACGATCTCAAAGGCTTTTACCTCTGGCCCACAGCGTGAAGGCAGCTCGCCCAGGCCGCTGATGCTGACAAACTGGAAGCGCGCAGGAAAAGCGAAATATTCCTGAAGCAGCCTGTAACCGTCAAAGTTGCGCAGATCTTCCGGCAGCAGCGCCTGGTTAGCCGCAAAGCCCTCCTGCTTCAGCGCGTCGTCGCCCAGCACGACCCGCTGCGGCTGCGGCTCCACCGTCTGGCAAAAGCTGCCGACCGTGTGCTGCATCATCAGCTCCAGCAGCTGCTGCGCCTGAATGTCCGGGCCGCTGAGAAAAAACATCAGATCTTTCAGGGTCAGATGGCTCAGCGCCACTTCGCTAAAACACTCCAGGCGGATACGCAGCGCGCTGACCGCACCGCGCTGGCTCAGCCCCATGCTGCCAAGCGGGATATCCGCCGGCACGCCGCCCAGTTCCACGTGAGCGATGCGCAGCGGTTGCAGCATCACGTCGTGCGCCGTGGCGTAGCTACAGGTGACGCCGCTTTTTTTCAGCATCTGGCTGTCCATCATGGTGCCGCGCGGCACCAGGAAACCGCCGCTGATATCCCCTTTTTTACCGTCAGGATGCAGTTCAGCAATCGCCATTGAAGGCACGGGCGAAAGATAGTTGGGCGCGATCATCTCCAGCATCCGCTGCGAAAAGCGCGGGAACTCGGCGTCCATTTTCAGCTGCACGCGCGAGGTCAGAAAGGCGAAGCCCTCCATCAACCGCTCGACATAGGGATCGGCCACGTCAATGCCGCTCATGCCCAGCCGTCCGGCGACTTTGGGATAGCGTTCGGCGAACTCCGCCCCCATTTCGCGCAGGTACGCCAGTTCACGGTTGTAATAATCGAGCAGTTTGCTGTCCATAATTACCCTACGTCTTTCAGTTCAAAATGGCCGTTTTCTAAATCCAGATCGGTGCGGAACAGAAACTCCAGCGGATAAGGCACGCACCAGAGCCGCCCTTTGATTTCAATCGACAGCATGTTGTGCAGGCTGAGCGAGCTGGTGTCTGATATGCAGCGCACCTGAAGCCCCGCCGGCAGAATGCGCGGCTCAAAGTACAAAATAGAGTTGGTGATTTTGCGCTGGATGTCGGCCAGTTCGATATCGGACATACGCTGTCCGGCCAGCGGCGCAACGCCAAAGTTATAAGCGGAGCGCTGCACGTGCGGAAACGGCGAAAGATCCTGCTGCGCTTCGTTGTTGATGCTGTTGAACAGCCACTGCAAATCACGCAGAACGTTACGCTTCAGCGTGGCGTGCGAAATCACGCGGCTGCCGGGGGCTTCCTGCGGCTTATCCGGCGCGTTGTCGGTCAGCCTGTCCAGCAGCGACGGCTGCATTTTATCGCGCGCCGTCATCGTCTCCCTGCCGCGCTGGCGAAAACCGCCGTGCAGCAAATCGCGACCGTCACTCATCGTCGGCTTCCGCTGCAAAGACAATATGCGTCAGGCTCAGCAGCGGAAAATCCTGCTCTTCGCTCAGCCAGGTTTTCTGACCGTGGCCGATAAACTGCTGGTCGTCCAGCGGCGTCCACTCGGTGACGGCGGCCAGCCGCAGGTTGTCTTCGGCCGTATCGGCAAACGGATAGCGCACCGGCAGCTGGCAAACCTGTTCGCTGCCGTCGATTAGCGTGACGGCCGTGTGCCGCCAGACCAGATCGGTGACGCTCGCCGGCGGCTGAAAACGCATTTCGCGCACGGCAGCGAACGGCAGCCAGGTGTAATGGCCGTTAACGATCAGCTCACAGATCGGGCCGAGCCGTCCGTCGCCGTCGATCAGCCATGCCACGGTCTGCGTCTGCTCGTCCTGCATGGTGACGCGGGCCGGGTTGGCCTGCGCCGCCGCAAAAGCCGCCGCGCGTAACTCATCGGCCTCTTCGGCATGCTCCTTACGCAGCGCCTTCAGTAACGCTTCCGCCCAGGCGAACGCCTCGCCGGGCATTCTCGGCATCGCCAGGCCTTCAAAGACCGCCGCTCGCTGGATTTCTGCCGTAATGGCCTGCTCCAGCAGCGTAACCGTGGGCTTTGCCTGCGGCTTTAAAGCCAGCCAGGATTTCAGCTGGGTTTTGGCGCGCGGCCAGTGGCCCGCCAGACAGAGCAGCTGTACGAAGGCGGCGCGCAGGTCGGCATCTGCCGGGCGGCTTTTGATATCGCTTTCGACGCGCGCCAGGGTTTCCAACAGCGTGGCGCCGGACATCAGTTGAGTCAGAGATTTCATAGCTTTCCTCGGGCACAGGGGTCAGTTAAGCGTCCGGTAAGCACCGGCGGCCGGATCTTTCAGCTGCGGATGGATTTCATCCACCAGCTTGACGATCACCGCGCCGTCGGCCAGATAGGGCGACCAGACCTTACGGACTTCGTCCAGGCGCGCCTTCAGGATACTTGCATCGCTGGCTTCCTGCTGGCTTATCGCCACCACCACGGTGCCGTCAGCCTGCCAGCCGTTCAGCGCGGGCGCGTAAGGCACGATCATCCAGCTCTGCGGCGAACGCTCGTCGCTCAGCACCATACGCTCGTTGTTGACGGTGGTGATCTGCGTATCGCGACCAATCGCTTTGCCGTTCAGCCCGGAAACCGGGAAACCCTGCACGAAGCTGACCTGACGGCTTTTGGCGCCGCCTTTGCCCAGCTGCGTTAGCTGGCTGTCGCCGCTGAGCCAGCCGTCGCTGCCGCAGGTCACGCCGCCTTTCGCAGGCACAAACAGCGCGCTGGCCTGGCTGGCGTTATTCCACCAGGTGCGGAAGTGGCAGCCGTCCAGCAGACTGAACTGGATCCACGGCGTGGTATCCGCCGGCGGCGATAGATCTTCTGCCTTAACCGGCGCGGCGGCTGGCGCGGTTTCTGTCGGTGCGGCCTGAACCGGCACGGTGGGTGTTGCCGCCTGTACCGGCGTGGCCGCTGGCGTTTGTGCCTCCATTTTGCTTTGCCAGCCCTGCGCTTTAGCGGCGCTGCCGTGCGCCAGCGCTTTGCCGTTGCTGTCGGTCAGCTGCCATTGAAACGTGGCTATTTTCGCGCAGCTGTGCGACATCAGGCCCGCGACCTGCGGCAGCAGCTCGTTTACCTTCGCCGGATCTTTATCACCGTTGGCCACGATGCGCAGCGCAACATCGCGCTTGCACCAGCTGGCAGGCTTCTGATCTTTAACGTTATCGAGCCAGACATCCATTTGCAGCGATTTAGCGGTGACGACGCGGTAATCCTGTGCCCAGGCACCGGATGCAATCAGCAGGGTGACACCCGTTAGCCAATATTTCATGTGGGTTAAAGCCTTATTTTAATCACGAAGAGGGAAAAACTGCGCTGCGGCTTCCAGCGAATGCAGCAGCGTGGTGTCCTGCGGATCGCCGACCCAGACGGCGACGGCGCTGTAATTGTCCTGGCTGGCGGCGGCCTGCCGCTCGTTTTTGCGGATAACCTGCTGCATCAGCGTCAGCCATTCGTCCGGCGTATTCACCATATGCAGCGACTCCTGCATGTTTTCCTGCGAAAGCCCGTGCCAGAACCCGTCGGTGCAAAGCAGGAAGGCGTCGCCGTCTTCGATCTCGACCACGTCGCTGTAGCTGGCGTCGCGCTCCTCATCGCCCATGCCGAGCGCAAAATAGAGCAGATTGCCGTTGATGCCTTCGGTCTGGTGACCGGCGTCCTTCATCTGCTGCACCAGGCTGTGATCGGTGGTGACGTGATAAAGGTAGCCGCGTCGGAACAGATAAAGGCGGCTGTCGCCCGCGTGCGCCCAGTAGGCCAGGTCGAAATCGCGATCGATAAACAAGCTCACCAGGGTGGTGCCCATGCGCTTATGGTCGCCGATCGCCTGCTGCTGGCGAATTGCGTGGTTGGCGTCGTTAACGTAGCGGCGAATACTTTGTGCGTCCAGGTGTCGCTCGCCGTCAAAGCGCTGGAGAATGGTATCGCGCGCCAGCGCCGCCGCGACGTCGCCGCCGGGCAGCCCCGCCACCCCGTCGCAGACCACGAAGCAGGCCGAGCGTTCGCCGATGCGCTCGCCGGTCTGATCCTGGTTGCTTTCGCGAGCGCCCTGGTGCGACATAGAGGCAATGGTGATATTCATCATTCTTCCGATCTGATTTGAGAATCTTTGTACTGGTTCACTTCCATGTCGTAGGCGTGCAGGAAGGCTTCGCCAAACAGCGTATGGAAGTCATCCTCAATTTCGCCCGCCGTTTCACCGTAGCGTTTGGCGAAGTGCTCCCACAGCGCGGCTTTACGGCTGTTGGGCAGCGACAGGCGAGAGATGGCGCCCTCTTCGCGCGCTTCTTCTTCCAGCTGCTGCGGGTTAAAGGATTGCAGCATCGAAGCGATAATCGCGCGGATCCCGGCGATCATGCCCAGCTGATGCGCCTGTAAATCGACCAGCGCATCGCGCACCGACTGCTTAGGCGGCATAAAACCCGGCATCCGGCTGCCGAACATCTGCATCAGCACCGATTTACCGGAAGGCAGCAGCTTAAACGGGTTGTTGGCCTCGTCGAGGATCACCGTCATTTCCGCTTTTACGCCGCGCTTGAGGATCGAGCGGGAGGAGAGCAGCGCCACCGTTCCCTGCGAGAACATGCTGAGCATTTGGCCCAGCTCCTGCATCGCGTCGCGGTCAAAGCGCGGCGTCGGCTGTAGATCGTTCAGCCCCATGCCGCCGATCAGCGCCTCCAGCAGCTCGCCGTCCAGCCGCTGACCGTCGCCGGAAGCGCTGTGCTGTTGCGAAGCCGTATTGGCGACCGGATCGATGCGCAGACGGCCTTTTGGCGGCGGCGTAGTGCTGCGCGCAACGGCCTGCGGCGTCGGCAGCGTGATGCCGCCGTACTCCTGCTGCGGCGGCCGCGCGGCGGCGGTGGGCTCGCTGAAATCGGCGTCGCTCGCCGGGTTTTCAGCAAAATGCGGAGGCTGGCTGCGATCCGTATCGCTTTGCGGCAGTTCAGCAAACAGCGGCGACTTGCTGAGATCGTCAGCGGCCTGCGGGTTTGTATCAAACAACGGTGACTTGCTGAGATCGTCAGCGGCCTGCGGGTTTTCGCCAAACAGCGGTGACTTGCTGAGATCGTCAGCCGTCTGCGGGTTTGTATCAAACAGCGGTGACTTGCTGAGATCGTCAGCCGTCTGCGGATTGCTTGTTGGCCTGCTGGTCGTCTGCGGCTGGCTGTCCAGCGCCTTTGGTGCCGGCGGCACAAACGCAGTCTGTGGCCGCTTCTGCTGCGGTTCATCCACCGGCGTCAGCGGGACGGCGTTGCCCATCATCAGCCCCAGCGGATCGTCGCCGTCGGCGGGTGTGCTGTTGCCGCTACCGAACAGCGCCATCGGATCCAGCTGCTGCTTTTTGTCCTGCTGCGGCTGCGTCAACGTGCCCGGCGTGCTGTCGTCAAAAATGCTTTGCCGATCGAACAGCGACTCGCTGCTGAACAGAGAGTCAGACGTGCGATCCCGACGATCCAGCTGCGGCGCTGGCTTATCGGCAAACTGCGCCAGCGGATCGACCGGGTTACGATCCTGCGCTTTTTCCGTCAGAGGATCCGATCCGGCTGGCGCGGGCCTGCTGCGGCTGGACAGGTTGTCGCTGATAGAAAACTCCTGCGCCAGGCTGTCCCAAATTTCACTGGGAATGGCGGCAGGCGCGCTTTCCTGCGGCGGTGCGGCCGGTCGGGCAACCGGCGCGGGTCTTGCCACGGGCTGCGCCGCCACGTTGAGTTCGCTGACCTGTAAACGGTACTCATCAATGCTAAGGATGTCGCCATCCTGCAAATCCACCTGCCGACCCCGCTCCAGCGGAATATCGTTCAGGTGCACCAGCGTCACGTTGCCGCGATTGGTAATGCGGCATTCGCCGTCGGCCGTGATATGCACAATGGCCTGCAGACGGGAAATGGTGCGGTCATCGTCCGGCAGCACCAGGTTGTTGTCGGCGCCACGGCCGATAGTGCCGCCCGGCGGCAGAAAGTCGCAGCTGCTCTGCGGCGGCTGCTGGCCAGCTTTGGTCGCTATTATCGTAAATCGCATCACGTTTTCCTGCGTTGGATTTCGGCGTTCGGGCCGCGCCGGTAGGCCCGGCGGGCGTTGAAACTGATTGCTGCCCGGCATGGATTGCGCTATCCCGACAGCTTTAAACAGGGCGACGGCTTCGTCAGCGCATCGTGCCTTCGACGCTGTCTGTCACCTGGTCGCCTTTAAAGATCTCCATTGTCCAGCGGTTAAAATCATTGGGAATAAAGGAATAGCTGTAACCGCTGTTCTCAAAAACGTAGCCGCGAAAATCACACACGTCCGGGCAGTTGATATTGATGGTTTTGCCAGGCAGCAGGATCGCTTTGCCGCTGCGTTTGCTTCTGGAGTCCAGCGTGACGTCATTGCAGTCAACATTGCCTTCTTCGCACCAGGCCGTAATACGGGCCAGATATTTTTTGCTGTCAAAGGTGGCCGTATTGGCAGGATGCGCCGCATAAAAGCGACGAATTTTCGGCACGCTGTCTATTGACGCATTATTCACTCTTTGCGACAGCGCATTATCGACCAGCAGCGAGCGGGACTGGGGATCGTACGCCAGCACCACCGCAACCAGCGAGGTTTCTACCAGCGTGGTGGCGGTATAAATCACAGCGATTTTCACCTCACGGTCGCCAGGCGAGGAAATTACGCCCACGCCTTTCACGTCTTCGCACGCTTCGCCGTCAAAACGATTGAAGCCAATGGTCGGCACCAGGTTTGTCAGGCTTTCACCATCGCGCGACCAGCCAATAAAGCAGGCGTTCATATCGGCCCGCAGCAGACCTTTGCCCGGCACCATCACGCCCAGTAAATGGCCGCTATCCCGTACGGCAAAGGTCTGCTGGCCGAACGGCTCTGCGCCAGCGATATCCAGCGACAGGGCTTTTTGCGCCAGTTCAGGCGCAAACGTATCCGCATCTGCCGTGACCAGATGCGGGCTGGCGACGGCGATGTTGGTTAATAAGGCAAGAGAGAGTAAAAGGCGTTTCATGCTGAGTTCCGGTAAAAAATTAAGGCATAGCGATATATAAATTATTGCTTTGATGTATTAAATACATGACCAGTCAGGCGATTACGCTAAACAGATAGTTATCACCTTAATCTAATTTTTAGCGCAGTATCTTTCTGCTCAGGCAACCTACGTAAGAAAATCACATGTGGCTTAAATTTATATTTTTATAGCGGATCAAGGTGAAGAGAGAACATTCACCGACATTTATTCGGCAGGTGGTAAAAAGGTGAAATCGCCCTCTGCCGGATCGTCTTTATCGCTGATCATCTGCCTGGTTTTCTGATCGACATAAACGCTGAATAATCTGTGCTGCGTCTCGGGATCGCCCGGACAATCGCCGCCGTGCTTTTCCACTACGTCGATCAGATCCAGACCAGGTTCAGCGTCTGCCGTTAGCAGGTAGTTAACGCAGTTGGCGTCCGTCACCAGCTTGTTTTTCTCAACGGTATTTTCAACCTGTATAACTGCTGACTCCGCTGTGCTGGTGGCCGTGGCGTAAAAACTTATCCCTGGAAAGAGAACAAAAAGAGTTAGTTTTAAGATTTTCATTATTTTTAATATTCTATCCTGCTGCTTCTGGTCGTAGTCTGTCAGACAGCATGTTTTGCCTTAAAAACGATAGTCTTATAACCTGAAAGCTGAGAATGAAATTCATACTCACTATAATAGCTATCAACTTTTTCAGGTATTCAGAACGTTAATTATTAAACCTTGCAATAAATGCATGATTTGAAATGCTGGCGGGCGTTTATAGTGCCAACTAAACACCCATTTTTCTGGTAATAAAAACACAAACCAGGAAAGAAATTGTTATTAAAATTTGAACCTTAAATATATTATAAAATAAACTAATCCAGCGCAGATCATTATCAGCGTTTTTAACAAGATACGTTCTGGCCTGATAATCAAGATAGCGTCCATCCTTAACCTTAACGCGCTTTCCCTTTAATAACATATTTAAAATAGAAACTTTAAATCCAAACCCCCAAAACCCTAAAGAATCATAAAAAGCATAATCCTCATTAGTGAGGTGACCTTTATTTATCAACAACTGGAATGAACTTTCTAATTTATTTGAATTTCTCTTATAAAAAAATAAAGATAAAAAAGAGAACTAACGAGAAAGATAAAAAGCGTAACTTCCATGCATATTAGAAAATAAAGCCAGTCCATTTTATTCCCCTTTATAAAGGAGGTAGTTAATGCCATCACCCATAGTGCCAGCTGATTTATCACCAATATAGCCACCGGCCATACCACCAGCGGTCGCCGCTACAATACCGCAAACCAGCCCGCCAACACCCGCTGTAGCAGCGCCTGTCGCAAGACAAGCTGGTGCCGCTGCAACTGTAGTGCCACAGCCACCAGCGATTCCGCCTACATTACTTACCGAAAATTTACTGTAGTTTTTTACGCTTGACCTTCCATTTTTTCGATTAGTCAGACAGGCAATCTTTTCAAAGAGGAGATTGCAATACCATTAAGATTATTTACTCTCTTTGGTATTCCAGCCAGCGCCTTTACCGCCGAAAGCTGCCTGCCTGCGGTAACGTCATTATCTACACCAGCGTATTGATGGGGAATGGTCGTAGCGGGATCAATACGACAAATTAATCATAAGGTATTTCTTTGAGTTCTTTGCTTCTTTGCTCATCAAGCTTTGCAATGCAATTATTAGTAAATACTGCATAAGGATTACTATTTTCTGCGGCGACATGTGCAAACATTTTACACTGATTGTCACGATATTTTAGCCAGCCACGCTGAGCTTCCAGAAACACAGGAAGATAATTTTTCTTTACTTCTGGCTCGTCAGAAAAAGTTGCCTCAATACGTTTTTTTGCTTCTGAATATTCTTTATTTAAGCTCTTTTCAGCTACGGCGCGGTTATTTTCAGCACAGGTAAAAACTTCAGGATCGCTGGTCTTTTTTGAACAGTCGTCCATCGCAAGGGCAGAACCACTCAATGCCAGCAAGCCAATCGCTGCAACAGCTAACGCTTTCTTTTTCATATCATTTCCTAATTATCTGTTTTTTCTCAGGTAGTTAGCTCTTTGACGGCCACCCTCATAACTTTGCACCTGAGCGTTGGTTTCAATAAAATTAATCAACGTGTCGTAGTCATTGGACATGCAGGCTTTCATTGTCCTTTCAAAACCCAAACCCTGATAGACAAAATCCACTGCAATTTCTCTGATTGGGTTTTTTAACGCTTCCCAACTGGTTCGTTCAGGAAAATTAGCGGTTTTGCTCAGGTAAACAGCTTTTGCCCTGGACACATAATTTGGATATATCAACTCAAACAAGCGAGCCTGCGCTTCTCGTGAAATGATGCCACATTCGTTCCGATGGTTGTTAACGAAGCGTTCAGCCGTTACGCCAGTTAACTTTCTTCCCTGCGACATTAGCTCTGCCTGATCGGCGGGTACGCCCGCCCGGGTCAAATCAAGGAAAATCGTCTCTTGAGTACGACCGCCCATATCGTAGCCCCGGCCAATAGTTACACCAGAAACGCCTTTAGGCCAATGCAGATGACGGCTGAAGTAGCTGCTATGGGGATTATCATTTCCTTCAGCGTTAAATGTCACCTGGCCAGCACTGACGGTCAAACGACCAGAATTCAAATGTCGGTTTTCCTGCGGATCCCCGGATGGTGACCCTTGTGAGTTTCCGGCTAACAATTTCCTGAAAGTTCTGCCGTTTGCATCGACTACGCCATCAGGGTGTTTAAGAAACTTTGCCTGATAGCTTTTGATTGCATCAAGCGTTTTTGGCCCAAACACACCATCGGCCCGCAGGTTATTAAATCCATTTTTTTGCAATAGCTGTTGGATCAGTTTTACATCATTGGGGTTATTTTTTGCCCCCTGACCAACAGAAAAAGAGATACCCATCAAAATCTCCTTATTTAATTTTGATATTATCAAGGCACCCTATGAGGTAATTGAATGATATCAAGTGATAAAAGCAATTTCCCCGCAAGGAAATTGCTTCAATAGCATTAAGCTTCTTTATTTTCTTTGATATTCCAGCCAGCGCTGCTTTCTGCGCCTTTACCGCCGGAAGAACTCTGCTCCCAGTACTGCTGCTTCACTTTGGAAGCCTGGAAGGAGTAGCTCATGCCTACGGTGTCGCCGTTATCAGCACCAACGTACTGCACGTTAGTCACCAGCACGTCTTCCAGCGTAATGCGGGTGTATTCAACCTGAGTGCCGCCAGCTTTGCATACGGACAGCTCAACTTTGGCGATGTGCTTGCCGCTTGCACAGTTCTTCAGCAGCGCGGTGGTGGACTTGTCGATCAGCGCTTCAACGTGCAGGTCGTTAAAGTTAACTTTACCGGCACCGCCGCCGCCGCCAACAGACATATTGCCCGGCTGAGAGGCGCCCCAGGAGAAAGAAGTGATATCGGTCCAGCCTTTGTGGTTAGAGTCTTTCGACTCGCCGGTTACACCGTCTACCTTCATAAACATATCAATAGCCATTATTTTCTACTCTTTTTTGATGGACAATTTTGCTTTTGACAAAGCAGCGACAGACAAAAAGGCATGCTTTTTGTCTTTTTTCCGACGATCTTGCAGCCGACCGTACAGAAATCTTTTAACCCGTCGCCAGGACGTAAATTTATTTTTTCCGGGAAGAGGAAATCACAGCGGAATAAATTAAATTTACAGATAGCATTGGCAGATATAAATTAGAGACTTATCACATGGCGCTTCACTTAAAAGGTCAGCGTTAAATAATGAAAAAAACTTTTTTGTCATTACTCAGCGTTATTTTTTTAGCGCTGTCCATCTATGCTCTGTTCACGCTTGCCAGCGGCATCTGGCTGGTAGCCCGCTATGAAAATTTTGATATAAACGCCTCAGGCTTTCTTTCGGGGGAAATGCTGTTCACCGCGCTCTGCCTGGGCTTCTGTTTTTTGATAAGGAAAGCGGCCAAAAAAGCACGTTGACCGCTTTAGCTTTAATTAATCAGCTTATAAAGGGAGCCGCCTTACCTTCCGCCAGCATCCAGCGGTAAGCTCTCCCTTCAGCCTTTAAGCATCATCGCTTTTCAGCGAAGGCAGCTTAGAGACCAGACGCAGCGACACGGTCAGGCCTTCCAGCTGGTAGTGCGGACGCAGGAAGAATTTTGCGGCGTAATAGCCCGGATTATCTTCCAGCTCTTCCACCAGCACCTCGGCGGAAGCCAGCGGCTTGCGGGATTTGGTTTCCTGCGAGGAGTTGGCCGGATCGCCATCCACGTAGTTCATCACCCAGTCGTTCAGCCAGCGCTCCATCTCTTCACGCTCGCGGAAGGAACCGATCTTGTCGCGCACGATGCACTTCAGATAATGCGCAAAGCGGCAGCAGGCGAACAGGTACGGCAGGCGCGCGGCCAGACGTGCGTTGGCGGTGGCGTCCGGATCGTGATACTCGGTCGGCTTCTGCAACGACTGCGCGCCGATAAAGGCGGCGAAATCGGAGTTTTTGCGGTGTACCAGCGGCATAAAGCCATTTTTCGCCAGCTCGGCCTCGCGACGGTCGCTGATGGCGATTTCGGTCGGGCACTTCATGTCCACGCCGCCGTCGTCGCTCGGGAAAGTGTGGCAAGGCAGATTTTCCACCGCGCCGCCGGATTCCACGCCACGGATCGCCGTACACCAGCCAAACTCTTTGAAAGAGCGGTTGATGTTGGCCGCCATTGCGTAAGCGGCGTTCGCCCAGGTGTAGTTGCCGTGGTTCGCGCCCTCGGTTTCTTCCTCAAAGTCGAAGCTGTCGACCGGGTTGCTGCGGATGCCGTAAGGCAGACGCGACAGGAAGCGCGGCATCACCAGGCCCAGGTAGCGCGCATCTTCCGATTCACGCAGGCTGCGCCAGGCAGCATACTCGCTGTTCTGGAAGATTTTGGTCAGGTCGCGCGGGTTCGCCAGCTCCTGCCAGGACTCCATCTGCATCACTTCCGGCGCGGTGCCGGTGATAAACGGACAGTGCGAAGCCGCGCCGATACGCGCCATCTCGCCCAGCAGCTCCACGTCCTGCGGGCTGTGATCGAAGTAGTAGTCGCCTACCAGGCAGCCGAACGGCTCGCCGCCGAACTGACCATACTCTTCTTCGTAGATTTTCTTGAAGATCGGGCTTTGATCCCAGCCAACGCCTTTGTAGCGCTTCAGCGTGCGGCCCAGCTCTTTCTTCGAGATGCTCATAAAGCGGATTTTCAGCATCTCGTCGGTTTCGGTGTTATTCACCAGATGGCTCAGGCCGCGCCAGGCGCCTTCCAGCTGCTGGAAATCTTCGTGATGAATAATCTGGTTGACCTGCTTAGACAGCTTCTCGTCAATCTCGGCAATCAGCGCCTGAATGGTACGGTAAGCGTCGTCAGAAGCGGTAACGGTGTTTTCCAGCGCCTGCTGCGCCAGGGTTTTCACCGCGCTTTCCACCGCCGTGCGCGCAGAGTCGGTTTTCGGGCGGAACTCTTTGTTCAGCAGCGAGCTGAATTCATCCTGGCTCCAGGCCTGCTGGCCCTGCTGCTCAAGCTGGGAAGGATTGGTCATTACTCCTCTCCTTCTTTAGCCGCGTCATCCTGCTTTGGCAGGTGGCTGAGAGATTGCAGCAGCGTCGGATCCTTGAGGATTTTGGCAATCAGCTCTTCCGCGCCGTTTTTGCCGTCCATATAGGTCAGCAGGTTGGAAAGCTGGGTACGCGCATCCAGCAGCTTGTTCAGCGGCTCGACGTTGCGTGCCACCGCGTCCGGCGAAAAATCTTCCATGCTGTTGAAGGTCAGATCGATGTTCAGATTGCCTTCGCCGGTCAGCGTGTTTTGCGCCTGGAAAGCCACGCGCGGCTTCAGCGCCTTCATGCGCTCGTCAAAGTTATCGACGTCGATATCCATAAATTTGCGTTCGTCGACCGACGGCAGGTTATCGACCGGCTTGCCGACCAGATCGGCCATCACGCCCATCACAAAAGGCAGTTCGATTTTGCGTTCTGCGCCGTAGATCTCCACGTCATACTCGATCTGTACGCGCGGCGCGCGGTTACGGGCGATAAATTTCTGCCCGCTGGATTTACTAGCCATAATGTTCTCCATTGGTATGCGCGATTAGTCAGGACGCCTCAGTCGTGACGCCCGAAAATGTTTTCCAGCTGATGCACGCCGTCCGGCGCCAGGTCGCGGATAATGCTCATAAAGTCCATCTCGATCATGCGCTGTACGCGGTCGATCATCAGCGGCGCCGGATGGCTGGGTTCGTGCTGCACAAAATACTGTTTCACCTTTTCCAGCATCAGCTGCGCATCGGCGCGCGATGCGGGCTGCACGCTGCGCCAGTCGGTCTGCGTCGTCCTGGCCGGTTGCTGCGTCGGGGCGCTTTCCGCCTCTTCGCTGGCGGCCTGCGGGAGCAGAGCGCTGACGTCGGTCATTTCACAGGCCTGCGCGACGGTATTGACCGTTTTCAACAGCTGCGCCATTTCCGGCACGCCGCTTTCGCCCAGGTGCTCCATCAGCGTTTCACGAATGGTTTGTAACCGCTCACTTATGCTGCGAATAGCGACAATGCCCGGTTGTTCGCTCCGGGCCAGCTCGTCCAGCAGCCTTGCGCGACCGCCGGGAAACTCGTCGCACTCGCTTTTGCTGCCGTCCAGCAGCGCACAGGCGTCGCGCAGAGAAAGCTGATCGGCGGCGTTACGCAGCAGCATCGACTGGCGCAAAGCCGTAGTAAGCGCTGACTTATCACCTAAAGCCGCCAGCGCGTTGATGCGGTAAAAGGGATCGTAGTCGCCGTCTTCGGTCAGTACCGGCCACAGCGGCTCCCAGTAGAGCAGCAGCGACTGCTTGATCAGCTGTAAGCCGTCGGCGTAGCCGCTTAAGCCTCGCAGCTGGGTCCAGGCCTGGGTCAGCGCCAGCATCACGCGCAGATCTTTGCTGCGCGTCAGCAGGCTGCCCGCCAGCTTCGCCACCTTGTTCCAGTCCGCCGGTTCAGCGGGAATGATGGTGTCGCCAAACTGCTGCTCGGCTTTGCCCGCGCTGGCCTGCTCCATCGCCATATAGTCGGCGTCATATTCCAGGTTTTCCCCGCACGGCCGATCGCTGCTGATGGGGGCTAGTAGCTCGTCAAGATTCATGGCAGTTCCTTACTCGAACATCGGCGGATAAAGACCGTGGCGGCCAGGCTTTGCGCCAGCGGCCGGATCGAACAGCATCGAAAACAGCTGGCCGGTGAAGTTGCCGCTGTGCACGTGGGTATAAAGCGGTTTGCCGTCGGCCTGATTTGTCCACCAGAAGCTGGTGTAGTGCTGCGGATCGAAACAGTCGGAAGCGCGTCGCCAGCTCAGCGTCACCCTCTGTTCCTGATAGCCGATAGCGTCAAGAATGGCCGACTGCTGCGGCTGCGGCAGGTTCAGCGCCAGCAGCGCGCCGTCGAGCTGTGCCGACGACCAACCTTCACGTACGGCGTTCAGCAGGATGCGGCCCAGCTGCTGATACCAGTCGCCCGCCAGCGCCAGCTGCGCCTGCGTCCAGCTCTGCGGCGAAAAGGTTATCAGCGCGCAAAGCGGATAAAGCCGGCCAACGCTGTCGCGCGAGGGCACCAGGCAGCCCATCTGGATCTGCTGGCTGCCCAGCATCGGCGGCACCACAAAGTTCCAGACCGGCGCGTCGGCAAACTGCCGTTCGCCCTCGGTGTTTTCCTGGCGATGCAGCAGCCCGACCTGAAACCAGTGCGACCACTGCGCCAGCAGCGCGTCCGGGAAACGACGCTTTAAAAAATCGCCGCCGCTCGGCAGCTTTCCATACCAGCAGAGTGCGGGCGTCTGACTCATGTTGTTCTCCCGACTCATGGGCAGGCGAAACCGGGCAGCTGGAACGGGTTACGAATGCTGTTCGGCGTAAATTCCAGCGTCACGTGGTGGCCGCTGACGTTAAAAGAGGCCTGACGGCTAAGGCTGCTGCCGCCTGCGGAGAGCTGCGCGCGGTCGAAGAACCGGTTCAGCGCCCAGGCGCCGTTGGTGACCAGCGTTGCCGTGGTGCCGTTGGCGAGGCCAAGCTGCATGCGCACCTGGCTGGTGCCGCCGGGGCCAGGCCAGCTCATCAGCTGCACCGCCTGCGGGCCGTGGCTGTATTGCAGCAGCTGCCCGTCCACATCCAGCGTCATGGTCAGAATATCGTTATCCATCTGGCCGGTGCGCACCGTCACGCGGTAAGAAGGCGTGGTCGCGCCGTTGGCGAAAAAGGCGTCGCGAATGCTCTGCGCCTGCTGAAAAGGCCGCAGCACGCTTTCGCCGCCCGGCAGCGTTTTGCCGTCAATGCCGGGCATAAAGCGCCAGCTGGCCTGGGTGGTATCAACCTTGTTTGCCAGGTTGTCGCGGAAAAAGCTGTCCATCAGCCCGCTGCCCGGCGCGAACATGCGCGCCAGATCGTCCGGCGTCACTTCCGCCCGTGCCGAATGCGACAGCGGATAGCGTCCGGCAATCGCCTGGCGACAGAAGCTGCCGACCTCAACGTTGATGCGCTTGCGGATATTGTCTAAATCGCGGCGCTGCGTATCGCTGCTGGCGCCCACCGCCATGCTGGTAAACATGGTCTGCAACGAGCCGGGTAACCGCCCTGCGCTGGCCTGCAAACGGCTGATGGCCTCGCCGGTCGGCGGCGGCATTCCGCTGTTGGCCGCGTCCTGCACGGCGGTGAGGTAACGATAGAGATCGTCAATCTGATGCAGGAAATCGTCAAAGGCGATGGTTTTACCACCCTTCTCCAGCGGCTGCGCCAGCTCGGTAACAGGAGCAAAGTGAGCGGTTACTGACTGCTCCGGCGTCTGCTGCTGCTGGCTGGCTGCCGTGGCCGCCTGACGCGCGTGGAACAGCGCATCCAGCGTGCTGCTGGCGCCCTCCTTGCTCGCCTCTTCCTTGCCCGCTTCCGGCGCGGCCTTATCCAGCACCAGATAGTGACTGAGATTAATCACCAGCTTGCGCAGCGGCGAGTTATTGCCGGAAAGCAGACGCGCCGCGTTAATGCGCTGCGACAGATCCGCGCTGTTGTTCAGCTGGATATCCTGCAACAGCCCGTCCCACTGGCGCATATAGTCGCTCATATAGCGCTGGCGCACGGCGTAATCGATCTGCTGCTGCGTTTCGCTCTGCACCGTCTCGCTCAGCACCCAGCGATCGTCGTCGTGCAGCGATTTGGTGACGGCAGCGATATTTTTATCGAAGCTGTTCCAGTAGCCCTCTGGCGTAAACAGGCCCGGAATGCCTTCGCTAATCGCCTTGCCGCTTTTGCGGGAAAAGACCAGCTCGCTCTGCGGGCCGCCCATCAGCGCCAGGGAAACCGGTTTCAGGCTGTCGTCCCGCTCCAGCAGGCGCTTCAGTCGGCCGTAGACGCGCTGCGACAGCGGCATCTGATTGATGAGCGCCTGCTCGCGCTTTACCAGGGCGTCATCCTTTGCGTAAGGCGACGCCTGGATCTGCGTCTCCAGCAGCTGCGCCAGATGCCAGTCGAGCTGTTTGATCTGCGCCTGGGTGATGTTCTGCGGCTGGCTGCGCGCGATATTCAGCATTACCCAGGCATGCAGGAACTTGCCGTCGTAGTGCTTCGGCTGATAGAGCATCTGGTAAGCCTTCAGCGCTTCATAGCTGTAGTCCGCGTCGCTGCCGTTATCCGCGCGCAGCCAGCTGGTGATAAGCTGCGCCACCTGCGGCATCACCAGCTGCTTCAGCGCTTTCTGGTAAAGCGCCTGGGTAGCGTCGCTGACCTCTTCGCCACGGTACAGCCCCATGCGGCGCGTAATCGGCGGATCGTTAAGGTCAAAATCGGCGCTGTCCGGCAGATGCAGCACGCCGTTCAGGTAAGGCAGCAGCGACCAGAGATCGGCCGTCTGCAAATTCTGGCCCAGCGCGTTGATTTCCGGCACCTTCGCCTGCACTTCCGCCAGCCAGGCCTTGTTGTTGCGGTAGCTTGTGCTCCACAGCAGCGTGGCGACGATCAGCGCACCCAGCAGCAGCACGTAGCCAGACCAGAGCACCGCGCGGTTACGCAGCTCCCACCAGCGGTTGCTGCCCGCCAGGCCCGCTTCCTGAAAGATCACGTTCTGCAGCAGATCCTTTAAGAAGAAGCTCTGACCTTTGTTGCCGGGAATAGGCGCGGCCTTATCCACCTTATCCCAGGCGCCGCTGTTGCCGCTGTCGGACTCTGGCAGCTGAAGCGTGCGGCTCAGCTCGCCCATTACCCGATCAAACGGCAGGCCTTCCTGGGTGCCGCTGGCGAAGTAGATGCCGCGCGGCGAAAACTGCGTTTCGAAGTTGGAACGGCTGAATACCGTCTCCAGATAGTCGTTAAGCAGCGGACGCAGCGCCGCGAACTCCTGCGGGAACAGATAGCTTTCCGCACGGGTTTGGGCATCGCTTTCCTGGATCAGCGTATCCGGCAGGCCCGCGTCCAGCCGCTGTTGCAGCAGCGCGTATTCCTGCGTGAAAGCGCCGGGCAGATCGAAATCGGCCTGTTTCGCACGCTCCCACGGAAAGGTGAAGCCCCAGACCTGATCGCGCTGCGCCTTATCGAACTTGCTGAAATAGGCGTTAAAGCCTTTCAGCAGATCGGTTTTGGTTACCAGCACGTAAACCGGAAAGCGAATGCCCAGCTGTTCGTGCAGCTCCATCAAGCGCTGGCGCAGCGACAGCGCCTGCTGACGCGAGGCTTCCGCAGACTGGGTCATCAGATCAGAGACGCTGACGGTGACGATCACGCCGTTGACCGGCTGGCGCCCGCGATACTTGCGCAGCAGATCGATAAATTTGCTCCACTCGCTGGCGTCCTGCTGCCGCTCGCTCTCCTGCGTGGTGTAGCGGCCCGCCGTATCCAGCAGCACCGCCTCGTTGGTAAACCACCAGTCGCAGTTGCGCGTGCCGCCGATACCGCGCAGCGCGGCTTTGCCGAAGCGGTCGGCCAGCGGAAATTGCAGGCCGGAATTCGCCAGCGCGGTGGTTTTCCCCGCGCCGGGCGCGCCGATAATCACATACCACGGCAGCTGGTAAAGATACTGACGGCTGAAGCGCTGCGTCCAGCGACGGTTGCCCGCGCGGCTGAAATGCGCTTTTTTCAACAGCTCGGCGGCTTCGGTAAAGCGCTCCGCCAGCACGCGATCTTCGCTGGTCAAACGCTTGACGTTCGGATCGTCCTCCTCCGTGGCCGGATTCAAACTGCCCATCAGCTTGCGGTTCAGCCAGGCGTTGTAAAGACGCGGCACCACGTTGCTCAGGCCCCAGGCGATATAAAGCAGCGCGATACTGATCTGGCGATTGACTTCCGGCTCCAGCGGCCGCGAGTCGACGATAGAGAAAACCGGCCCGATCACCCAGATAATGAATGACAGCGCGGTAATGCCGAGAAAGCCCCACATCAGCCGGTTGGTCATAATGGCAAACAGAATATTCATCATCCGTTAATTTCCTTGCTGCGACGTCAGTTCCGCGCGGGTGTTGTCAGGGGAAACCAGCAGCGTGATATCCACACGGCGATTGCGCGCCCGGCTGGCAGCGGTGGTGTTCGGTACCAGCGGATTGGTTTCACCGCGCCCTTCCGCCTTCACGCGTGCGGGCTGGCTCAGCGTCTGCTGTAGCCGTTCCTGCACCGATTTCGCTCTTGCCAGCGACAGCTCGTAATTAGAGGCGAAGCGGGCGCTGCGGATCGGCACGTTGTCGCTGTAGCCAATCACCAGAATGCGGCCGCTGACGTTGTTCATCGCCTGAGCAATGCGATCCAGCACCTCTTCATAGCGGCCGCGCACGGTTGTGGAGCCGGAGGTAAACAGGCCATCGCCTTTCAGCGTCACCACGCTTTGATCCGCTTCGTCTTTCACCGACACCAGCCCCTCGTCGATTTCCGGCTTCAGGAAGGCTTTCAGGTTCAGCGCAGCGGGCGCGGGCGGCGCGGGATTGTGAATGGTTACTTCCGGCAGCGAGGTCTGATAGACCGAGGCCAGCACCGGACTGGTCGCATCGCTCAGCCGCCAGTTCAGCAGAATGTAGAGCAGACAGGCCAGCAGGCCCACCAGCGCGGCGCAGGCCCACAGCGGCACAACCGGACGCCACAGCCTGCGCGTGACCGGATGATCTTCCGGATGTGGCGACAGCGGCGGCGGATAGCCGCCACGCACCGAACGGATCATTTGCAACAGGCGGCTTTTGATCGTCTCCAGCTGCGAACGGCCGTTATCCAGCACGCGATAGCGCCCTTCAAATCCCAGCTGCAGGCAGTAGTTAATCAGCTCCAGCAGCGCAATCTGTTCGCGCGGATTCTGCGACAGCTTGGCCAGCAGCTGGAAAAACTTCTCGCCGCCCCAGGTTTCATTATGAAAGGTCACCAGCAGGCCCTGCCCCGGCCAGGCGGCGCTGCCCCACGGCGTCAGCGCCGCCGCTTCGTCGATAGCGGTGCACAGGCAGTAGCGCGCGCCAATAATCACCTCGTAAGGCAGCCCGGCGCGCTGGCAGTGCATTTCAAACTGGCGGATTTCATCGATCAGACGCTGGCGCAGACCGCCAGGATCGGCGTGCGTCACCGAGTGGCGGATCTGCGGGATTGCATTCAGTAGGGGATTTGCCGCCGCAACCAGCGGGTTAACGCTGCTCGCGCCCGAAAAAATGTCGCCCTGTGCGGCGGCCTGTCGTTGCTGCATGTCTCTTGCTCCTGACGTCAGGCGGAATGACTACGAATGGCCCAGAATTCCATGGCGAGGCCGGGAAAATCACCGGCCAGATGAAGCGCGAAGGTGCCGGACTTTTCCATTTCCTGCCAAAGCTCGCTGCCCTTATCCAGTTCGAAATAGCTGTAGCCGGCGTGCCACGGGATCTGCGGCGGCGCGACCGACATCGGGCGCAGGATCATGCCCGGCAGCTGTAGCTGCACCAGATCGCGGATTTTTGTCACCGGCGCGACTTTCATCTGCGCGGGGAAGTGGGTCAGCAGCGTATCGGCGGGCACGCTGGCGCGCACCGCCAGCACAAAGCCGAACTCGCGCACCATCGAGCTGGTTGGCACCGTCGCCACGTTCAGGCCGTGCGAGCGTTCGGTCAACGGCAGCTGCACGGCATTTTCTTCCAGCACCTGCGACAGCCCCTGACGCAGCATCAGCATCAGCCTGCCAAAGCAGCGAGCCAAATCGTCATGGTCGTAAACCGGCAGCGAAGCGTCCGGGAAACGCTGCGGCGTGTAGGTCGCCAGCTCGCAGGCAAACGCCAGCCAGCTGGCGAACAGCGTTTCCGGGTGCAGCAGCGGCAGGTTTTTCAGGTGGCTGACTTGGCCCAGATGGTGGTTAACCAGCGCCAGCAGCATAAAGTCGACCATATCCGCAGTATTGAAACGCCCCGGCTGCTGGAGCCGCTGGCCGATCTGCTGGCTGCGCTGCTGCAACAGGCCCGGCATATCGTTGAGGTAGTCGCCAAGCTGCGGGCTGGCGCCGCAGTTCAGCATCGGTGGAATATAGCCGCTTTCCAGCCGCACCTGATTGCTGCGCTTCTCCAACACTTTTACCACGGCCATCGCCGTCCATTCGGCGCTCAGCTCGCTTTCCAGCATCAGGCGCAGGCGCAGCTTGCCAAACTGCACGGCGGCCGGGCTGACCGACAGCGCGTTGCAGTCATCCACCTCTTGCTCAAACGTGATATAGCGCGCCAGCGAGTCGGCGGTTTCGCTGAAAATTACCTCGTCGCGGCCGTTGCGACGCGCGGGCAGCGCCAGCAGCACTTTTTCGCTGCCCTGACCGTCCGGTATCGCCAGCGGCGGCGGGCCGTTTTTGCCGTCACGAAACGAGAAGAAGGTGCCGTCGGGCAGCAGGCCGCTGGCCGAACTGAGGGCGACTTTGCCCTGGCGCAGCAGCGCCTCGTCAATTTCGTAGTCGAGAAAGCCCCACATATAGGGCCGCTGCGCCTGGCCCCACTGATTCAGCAGGCTTTGCTGATAGCTTTCCGCCTGCTGAAAATGATGCGGGCGCAGGAACATGCCTTCGGTCCAGACCACTTTTTCTGCTTTGTTCATAAGGCTTCCGTTTTCAGGCTGGCGTCAGTGACTGACGGCAAGGAGTCCGCTGTCG
>Ga0157358_1000150_pt1 | contig 27746 bp, 25 predicted proteins | sample AttcapACBM2_FD_111484 | JGI IMG/M metagenome (GOLD analysis project Ga0157358, IMG submission 111484) | Fungus gardens microbial communities from leaf cutter ant in Botucatu, State of São Paulo, Brazil - Atta capiguara ACBM2 | ecosystem: Host-associated > Fungi > Mycelium > Unclassified ... | reverse complement strand
GCAGATGCCAGAGCTCGTCGCGATGACGCTCGTAAGCTTTTAGCAAACGGCATCGATCCGGGAGATAAAAAGAAAAATGATAAGATTGAGCAGGAGGAAGCACGTACTTTTGAGCAGCTTGCTGTTGAGTGGCATGCCACAAATAAAAAGTGGTCGGAAGAACATAGTCGACGAGTGCTTAAAAGCCTGGAGGACAATCTCTTCCCTGCCATAGGTAAGCGGAATATCGCTGATCTTAAAACTAGAGACCTGCTGGCCCCAATCAAAGCGGTAGAACTGTCAGGACGGCTTGAGGTTGCTTCACGATTACAACAGCGAACCACGGCAATTATGCGCTATGCCGTACAGAGTGGTTTACTGGACTATAACCCCGCGCAGGAGATGGTTGGCGCTGTTGCTTCAAGTAACAGGCAGCATCGACCAGCCCTTGAGTTGAAACGGACTCCCGAGCTGCTTCAGCGCATAGGCAGCTATACTGGTAGGCCGCTGACTCGCCTAGCCGTTGAGCTAACTCTTCTTGTCTTCATTCGTTCCAGTGAATTGCGTTTTGCTCGCTGGTCAGAGATCGATTTTGAAACATCTATGTGGACGATTCCAGCCGAGCGAGAAGCTATTGAGGGAGTAAAGCACTCACAGCGTGGCTCAAAAATGCGTACACCTCATTTGGTGCCATTATCCCGTCAGGCGTTAGAAATCCTTAAACAGGTTGATAAATTGAGTAGTGAGCGTGAATTTGTTTTCATCGGTGATCATGATCCCCGTAAGCCGATGAGTGAAAATACGGTGAACAAGGCCTTGCGAGTGATGGGCTATGACACGAAGAAAGAGGTTTGTGGACATGGCTTCAGAGCAATGGCGTGTAGTTCGTTGATGGAGTCACGATTGTGGTCGAAGGATGCAGTAGAGAAGCAGATGAGCCACCAAGAGCGTAACTCAGTACGTGCGGCATATATTCATAAGGCCGAGCATTTGGATGAGCGCAGGCTGATGCTACAGTGGTGGGCTGATTTTCTTGATGCGAATCGTGAGAAAGCAGTTAGCCCATTTGATTTTGCAAAGCCGTTCCATAAATGACGTATAGCTTCCCATTCGCTAATTAGCGTAACTAGCTCTTTTTAAGGAATAAATGCTGCATTGGTCTAGTGCACTGGTATTGGAATATGGGGTTGTTTGGTGTTAGCCTTACCCAAGCACTGCTCATTAAAAGATCATATCAACATTGGGCTTTGGCTAGCAGCATTTCGTGGAATTAATTGGCAAACTTAGAGCCTTCCAGCATCATCCGTATGGTTGAATGTCGTTATCTGACTGATATTACATAGCTATTTAAGGTCTGGCGGCTTCCTCAAAGGCTTAGATAATTATAGATAGCAAGGTGAATAATGAGCAGCCTATCAGAGTCAGCAAATGAGCAAGGAATAAAATTATCTTCTCAGCCCAACAGTTCTTGGGTACGTTTTCTTCGAAGTTATGGACCAACATCTAATAATCTTACAATGTTTGATGAATATGTCGTCGGGGCGTTAGGGCGAGCTAAAGTTCATCCAATAGAATTGTCGACACCATTGCTTGATAAAATGGTTGAGCACATCGAGTCTAGGGTTCCCGGTTCAATTTTGATAGCAGGAACAGCTGGTGATGGAAAAACATATCATTGCCGCGCTCTATGGGCAAAATTTGGTGGTTCTACTAAAGATTGGTCAACAAAGGGTAATATCAAGGAACTTCCGCTTGCAGACGGGCGTTTAGCAGTTTTTATAAAAGATCTATCTGAATTCAACGGAGATGAAAGTGATCTTCCTTTGCAGCGTCTTGAACGATCTGTGCTAGAAGGCGATGATTCAGAGATCATTATTCTTGCCGCCAATCACGGTCAATTGCTCGATCGATTGAGAGATATTGGTCGAAGGCAGGGCCGAAAGCATCCTTTACGTAAACCATTACAAGAGCAGTTCTTACAGGCAGGTCCTGCACCTAATAGGCTAGCAGTATTTGATCTAAGTAGGCTAACAAACCGTAAGACTTTAGATGAAGCGATTAGAACAATCGCTGCACATTCTGAATGGGAAAAATGCAAGCATTGCTCGTTAAAGTATGACGGAAAAGTTTGCCCAATTGATGAAAATCGTAGACGGCTACTTGGTGAATTTGACAGTGGTCAACTTGCTTTACGTCTTGCCGATTTAATTGAAATTGCTCGATTTAATGGATTACACATTCCTACACGGGATATTCTTGCCCTATGTTCGAATATGATCTTAGGGTATTCCGATGCTAAAGTCGTTAGAGAAAACTTAATGACTTGTGCTGATGTCGTGAGTATTCAAGACCGAGGAGAATTGTTTAAAGCTAGCATCTATACAAATGCTTTTGGTGCCAATCTTCCAAAACGCAGAGCCGCTGGGCGTCCTATATTCAAAGCAATGGCTAGTTTTGGCGCTGGTGAAGAAACGAGTAATGCGATTGATGGACTTCTGGTTTATGGCAACGATGACTCTCGCTTGCAAGTTGATTTTGACCGTTTGATAGGATCAGACCCCATATACGGGGCAAGTGTTACCTATTATTCTAGCCAAAGTTCATATTTAGAAGGTGATGAAAGTGTCCGGCTAGATGGCGGTGCTTCTGAATTTTTAGAGTTACTTGAGACACAACGTCGAAGATTATTTTTTACATTACCAGATGATGAATTAAATTATCCATATTGGTCCATGACTGTTTTTCGCTTCGCTGGAGATTATTTAGCTCTTATTGAATCGCTTAAAGCCAAAAAAATAATCAGTGATTTAATTAAAGGACGAATTGTTAAAGGGCTAAATAGGGTCATTACCGGGTTATTGCTGGAGAACTCCGACAAGATTTTTGTTGCAAGCTCTGGCGGATTTACCCAATCAAGAGTTAGCGTTCTTTGCGATTACGAGATACCATCTCGTAAGCAAGCTGGTGTAGGTTTGAGTATCAAACTTAATGAAGAAACTGGTCGTCCATTTTTGGAAATCTCTTTTGCTCCGGGACAATCAAATTGCGTGAGTTTTGATTTAACTCCTATCCGTCACGAATTTCTTTCTCGTATCTCGGAAGGGGCACTACCAGCTAGTTTTTCCAACGAATGCCTTGAAGATCTTTTGGCTTTTAAGGCTAAGTTGTTAAGAAAGGCACAAATGGTTTGTAAAACCTTGGCTGATTATGATGATGAAGAATTTGGGACAGAGGATTCTGCTATGACTCTGAACTTTATTGATATTGAACCTAGTGGATGTGGGTTCGTTCGTCCTATGACAGTAAGGTGGGTTGAATGAATTCAATTATAAAACGCCCAGAAATAAAGCACGTTGATTTTTGCGTGGATGAGAATATTTGGGGACACCGTCTCTATGATGAGCAACTTCCACATTTAACTATTTTAGAGTTTTTAGGGCTACTTGGAGCTAATCTAGATCGCCCCCTACTTCCTCATGATGAATTAGGGGGAACAATTCGCTTCCGTCCTCAGCGGCAAATTCGTTTACGTAGCCTGCTATTTAATAATCCATACATTGAGTCTATCTCATATAGTTCTTTATCTGATGAAGAGAAATGGGAATCATGGTTCCAAAAATTTTCTGAAGGAGCTATGGGCAAAGGGGATGATGAGGTTACTTATCTAAAGCAAGCATTCTCAAGCTTCAATGATTTTGCTAAAGCGATTGAGCTTTTACGTTCTTCATCTTTCGAATCTCGCAGTAATAAACGTTGGAGTTCGAAATTCGCCTTTCCATTTGGACCTGATGCTCTTTATGAAGATTTAAATTTTGATGCACATGGCAATGCGAGTAATGATCGCCGTTTTTTTGCACGTACAGGGGAGCTGCTCTATTTAATGCTTACCCGTGCCGAAAGGGGAAGAGAGCTAGGGCAGGTTTTGACCACTAAACTTTTTGACCGCTCATCTGCAATGAATCGTCTTGTTAAAGCTTTGCAGGGAGAGGCTCAGCTTGCCGATGATTCTCGCTTAGGCGGTTATCTTCCAGAATCTAAGAATCCTCGATTTGATCAAATTTGTGACGACTGGCTCGCGGTTTTTAATAAAGATATTCCAATTTATGATGCACTTGAGCATTTAATACTTATAACTGGCTTAAATATGTTGATCTATTTGCTGGAACGCTCTAAGTGCTATGTGAGAGATGATAAACCGGTAGAAATTATATGTGAAATAGTGTCTAGAGAACGTACTAAAGTTAGGGCGTTATCTGGTGATAGCTATCAATATAATCAAGGGTTACCCGCCAAAGCGGTACGTGCTTACGTTGAGTCTATTCGTTTAGATCCTCGATGGGATAAATCAAGTGATATGGATTTTCCTGATTCAGAACGAGTGAAATTAATGCGTGAATGGTTCCAATGGCCTCCTTCGGAAGGTGATATTGATTTTGCAGGCAAGAATCCAGATGACTTAATTTCTGATTTAACCTCCTTATCACTTACTCGGCATGAACGTCACACTGGAAAGATACATTCAACTTGGGCTAAGGCAATAGGGTTAAGTTCACGCCGGCTTTCTCGGCGCACACGCTATGCTCCAAACGACCGTTTGCTCAAATCTCTTGTGGTTACAATCGTTGAAGATAGAATGCAATTTGATGAATTTTTAGCCGAAGCTAAACGTCGATATGGATTAGTTTTTGGTGATGTTGAAGGGGATTATTTAGTGGCCGAGAAATTTGTTGACCAAGAGGAACTCAGTGAAAACCGAGACAACCTTGAGGCTCGACTTGTAGGTTTAGGGCTAGTACGCAGACTCTCAGATTCTTGCTCATTTGTGGAAAATCCATTTGCAGTAAGGGAAAACATCAAATGCTAACCGAACGAATTATTGGACGTGTTGGCGCGGATATCCTTGCCAAGCGTATTACAAATCCAGCTGATGATGCGGTTGCACTATTCAGGCTAGATAAGCTTTCATCTAATCAAATTGCAGCGGTTGCAAGAGAAATCTTAACTGACAATGATTTATTTGCTCAGGTTGATCTTCGTATCCCAGAGATCTTAGTTCGTGGGGAGGGGCTTCCAGAGAATATTCTTATTCAGCACAATGCAGGTTTTGTGCGTAATAATGCTGAAACAAGTAAAGCGGCAATACTAACAGCCAATGGTAATGAGCATAATTTATCTGATACCTTAGGGCATGTAATGGCAATCGGAGCTAAGGAAATGCGAGCCGATGCTAAACCTTGGGTAGATGCTGTGTTGCATTCGGCAGGGATATCTATTGTAAAAGAAGACCAAGCTATTTTTCAGGCGGCTCTGGCTGGTTTATTAGGTTCATATGAGCTTTCTTTAACACAGCTAGGAGAGTTTTGTTCTGAAATTGCAAGTGCTATCTCAGCCCATGGATTAGCTATAAGAGATGCGGTCGGTTTTTCTCTTCCGAAAGTGGGACTACCTAGGGACACTGCTTTTTTTTCCAATAGTAAGACTTACTCAACATCACGAAATCCTTGGTATAAAGCTTTTACTAAGCTATTTCTCCAAAGAGCTCCTCTACTAAAAAAACTAAAACAAAATGGACAGCCAATTGATTTGGATGATCTTCGAGAACGGTTTTGTGAACATAAAGAAGCGTTTTCTGAGGAGGCTTGTCAGGCGTTAGAAAAATTCATTGAATCACCAGCAGGAGATAATTCTGCAGTAACAGAAATCTTGATTTTTGAATGGGAAAAAGATGGTATTTATTTAGTTTTTGATAAACCTAAAGAGAAGCTATTGGGGTTATCAGATGCAACAATTGAATTTTTCGATCACGATTGTGAACCTGAGAATTCATTAAGTGAAGATAGTCGCAGGTTATTAGAAGAGTTGAAGGTTCGCGAACGACGAGCTGATTTCACCGAAGAAGATGAAGATTTCTTTATTAAGCATCGTAGACTATTGGAACAAGATGTAAAATTGTGTTCTCGCTGGGAAAAAGCACTCTATGGAAAGCCTATTGAGTGTCATGACTTTTTTGATGGATTTGCTCGTGCTGTTCATAATCTTTATGCCGGGGTAAGAGAATCTGGCAGCCCATGTTTTTTACGCTTTACAGTTAATAAGGGACGTAAAGAGTGGCGAGAACGTTTCAATTATGATGCAGGAAGTTTTTTTTCCTCTATGTATAGAGGGATTAAGGAACTCATGGGTTCTAAAGTAGACTGGAAAGTAGAGCGGATGGGCAGCCTTAATTTACCTGATCCACTATTTGATTATGAATCTTTTTTTGCTAAAGAAAAAGAATATTATCTTAACAAGAAGACTAAATTAAAATCTAATTCGTCCTTATCTAAAGCTGCACTGAATATTAAATTTGATGTTGCACTTATTCGCAAAGAGAAAGGCGAAGAAATTATTCTAGCTAAGACACAACTTCTGTGGAGTTATAGACCGGCTTCGATTGGCCTGTCAATGACAGGAGATATGCGTCGGTTACTGGAAAAAGGTGGTGTTGGGCGCACTGAAGTTTCTAGAAAGCTTGTCAGTAAAAAGGGAGGAGTACAAAGCGTATCACTATTTGATACTGGTAGTTTGGAGGCAACTTATGGCCGTGATGCAGGTTCACTTGTTCCTCCTTCTAATAGACTTCGTAGTCAACGAGCAGAAATCAAGAGACGCATCCAAGAATTGGCCGATGTAGGACGCTTGAAACCTGAACAACGTGACGAGATTCGTATTGCTTGGGATAAATTTGAAGAAGATTACAACCAAGCTTTAGTGGAGTTTATTAATACAGGGCTTCATGGTGAAGCTATCATGCTGCAAGCGGAGTCATTTAGTGCTTTATTATCAACTCTACTGGTACATGCGCGTGGCGATATTTGTAGAGAGAAGTTAGTTTCAGAAGTATTGGCAATAGGAACCGTAAGGGTAGTTGGTGATAATCCAGCATTAATTATTCCTCCTTGGCATCCTGAAAGAATGAAAGCATTAGCTGTTAAATCAAAGAGAATCACAGGCTTTGCTAAGCATTTACTTTCTAGTAATAATATCTTATTTAGCGATCGTGAAATTTTTATGCGTGAGTTATCTGATGAGATTGCTCACCCATTCTATCCCGAAATAGGTGTTCTTGATTGGGAAGGCCGCTCCATTTTGGTTTCGGAGAGTAGTACTGTTAATGGTTATAGTCTTTTGGAATCACCAACTCGCGGCATAGAGGATTCAATGACTAATGTTGATCCATCTTTAGCAGCGAAGCAGGCTCGTGAGCTATTAGAACGCTATGTTGGATTACAACCTCATGAAGCTTCAAACCTTAATGTTGTTCTATACAACTCTGATGCAGCTGAATTACCACTTGCTACTGTACGTGAAATATCTTCTATGCAGTCGCATGGAAAGCTTCAATGCAGTGTATCGATGCGCCACTCCAACCAAAGTAAGCTTCGTAGCGTTTACGGGGAGTTAGTTAATAAAGTTGATGATGCCCCTGATTTGCCATTGGTCAGTGAAACAAGTGATAATTTTATATCAAAATTACGTATATCAGTTACGCCAAATTCAGCAACACCTTTAAAAAACCGTCAAGGCTTTAAGCCTTTCGACATAGCTTTTTTACATGATGTAGTATCCCGCTCAGCAAAGCTTGATTGGGTTCGAGTAGAGTGGACTAATGAAAGAGCAAATTTAGAACATGCTCCTTCGCGTTGTTCTTACCGGAGTGTTTCTGGGGAGAATGAGCTTAAGTCATCTGCATTTTTGACGTGCCCGGAGCAGACATCTACAGGATGGACTTATATCTCTGCTGTTTGGGCTGTTAGTCGTCAATCTGATGTATTGGCCAACGAAAGACATCTACCTGTTCGTCTTATTTCTTTGCAAGATCCTGACTTGGCGACAATGATTAAGGACGCTCATGATTTGGCCGAGTGGGTGGCAATATATGATGAACTTTTAGATAAACGTCAACTTCAGTACAACGGTATTACTATTGTCCGCTATCGTCGAAGTTCTACCAATGGCCGTAATATTATTGTTAGTTCTACATCTGAGTTGCGTCTATTAAGTGTGTTGGTTCGTAGGCGCTTGGGAGAACTTAATTTAAAAATTGAAGATGAAGTACTTAACAAAACCGCTGAAAGAGCAAAAATAGATGCCCTTTCTATTTCTGGAGATATTGTCTTAAGAGCGGCTAAACGCGGTATCTCCGCTGGAGAAATGCTCGGTTTAGTTTTCAGTCGTTATTTACTTGCAGAAGAGCTCAAACAATCGACCAGCAATAACCAAACTCTCACAGCCTATTTCTTGCTTGACGATTATGCGCGCTGGTTGTCTCAACCCGAAAGCCGCATAGCCGATATAATGGCATTAACTGTTGTAGAAACAGATGACAAAATTAGCATATCTATTGTAATTGTTGAATCTAAATATGTTGGATTAGATGGTCTTGCTAAGGCCCGGCGAGATTCAAAAGATCAGCTACTTGCAACACTTAATGTGTTCAGAGAAGCTCTCTTTGGAGACCCTGGTCGTTTAGACCGTGATATCTGGCTTTCTCGGTTGGCTAACATGCTTTTAGATGCAGAAATTCCACCAGGAATGACGGGGCTAATGGAACGAGCACGTATGAAATTACGTGAAGGTGATATTGAAATATCACTTCGAGGCTACTCACATGTCTATATACATACATCCGATACTGATACAGGCACTAAATCTGAACAGGAACTTCTTGAAGAGCAAGAAGGCGTTAAGGCTTGGCAAATAATTTTTGCTCGCCCTGAATTACGCAAAATTGCGGAGTGCTATAGCAAGGAAGAATTTGACAGTGCTGTTGGGTTATGTGAAATAATGGGGACTTTACTTCCATGGGGAAATTATACATTCCAAAAACCTGCTCATAAAGTCGCTTGGCTTGACTCTTTTGGAGAGTTTGTACCACCATCAATCACTCCTGAGAGTGATCTTCCATCCTTAGTTAGTGAGAATGGTACTTTACAACATAAAATAAAGACTCTGGACTCTTCATGTTTAGAAAATAACACATCACCTTTGATTTCTCATGAATTAGAAATTCAATCTTCGGAAAATATTAATATCTACGGAAAAGAATTGTCGAAACTGATTACCTCTAAATATGCAGGTAAAATCCAGAGTGATACAGAGCGGGAAGCTTGGGGCAAAGAGGTAACTCAAAAGCTTAAAGTTGCTCTTAACAGCTATGGGTTTCAAGCTTCAGTTATAAATACTCGTTTGACGCCAAATGGTTGTTTAGTTCGTTTGGCAGGTTCTGATCGTCTGCGTGTTGAGGACATCGAAAATAAACGTACTCAGCTGATGACTACCCATGCTATCAATTTGGTAACAGTTCAACCTAAGCCTGGTGAGATAGTAGTTACAATCGCAAGTGCTAAAAGGCAATCAGTTGCACTTTGGGAGCTATGGGCCCAGCGAGAGATTAATCGTAATACAGCGGGTATCAACACGTCATTTTTACTAGGTGTTCAAGAGGTTAATGGCGCTTTACTTTATCTGAATTTGGGTTCCGAGTTTGGTGGATTATCCTCACATGAGCCGCATTCATTAGTCGCCGGAGCTACTGGAAGTGGTAAATCAGTTTTAATACAGTCTCTTTTGTTAGATATAGCTGCGACAAACTCAGCAAATCTTGCAAAAATCATATTGATCGACCCAAAAATGGGAGTTGATTATGCACCATTAGCTGATCTCCCACATATGCGTGAAGAAATAATTATTACTAAAGAGCGTTCAAAAGAAGTTTTAGCTGCCTTGGTCGAAGAGATGGAAGATCGCTATCGCGCTTTTGCCAATGCTCGTGCAAGAGACCTTTCCACTTATAACGGCAAAGTTCCATATGAAGAACAGTTACCGATGGTATTCTTGGTACATGACGAATTTGCCGATTGGATGTTTGATGATGAGTATAAATCTGCGGTCAGTGCCGCAGTACAGAGGCTTGGTGTTAAAGCTCGTGCAGCAGGTATCCACTTAATTTTTGCGGCGCAACGTCCTGATAAGGATGTGATGCCGATGCAACTTAGAGAAAACTTGGGGAATCGATTAATTCTTAAAGTCGCAAGTGAAGCAACTTCAAAGATAGCATTGGACCGCTCTGGTGCAGAATTGCTTTTAGGTAAGGGGCATCTTGCGGCGAAATTGAGTGGGGAACATGGACTAGTATTTGCACAGGCCCCTTTCTTGTCGGATGAAGATATAATACAAGCAGTAGAAGCGATCCGTATTGATTTTTCTACTGTTGCACATGATATGGAGTTGGTTCAATGATCAAAAAATGGGGAAATGTACAAAACTAGCAACGATTTTGGTAAAGCTCTATTATTAGACAATAGGGGTATCTTAATAATCTTTGATACCCCTATATATTTACTACTTATGGCAGATTGCGCAAGAGCCACCCCCTTCATCCTCACCATAGAGCTCATCTATGTCTATTAGTGATTCACCAGGGCGTAAAGGATTTATTGGTTTTCTGGCTTTTTCTCGTTCTTTCCGTTTCTCAAAATCAGCAATAATTTGGGCGATTCTTTCTGGCTTTTCAAGGGCGTCTAATGGTTCACCTTTTGTCCAAGTGAAAGGTGAGCCATGTTCAATGGCATTTTTTTCATAACGTTTGGCTTCTTCAAATGCTTCAGGGTGGCGTTCTCTTAACCTCACCCATTCGATCTTTTGCTGGAAAAAGCAAAACGTACAGCCACTTCTTGAGCGCCAATCGTAATACCTAGGCAAGCCCACACCTGAAGAATCAAGTATGTCCATGACTCCTTTGCGGTCGATTCCGTAATCTCTAAAAGGTAAGCTAATTGTTAAATTAGCATTTTTCGAACTATACCCTTCGCGATATTCCTCATCCGCTCTGATTGCCACGTAGCTAGTAACAGCATTACCTGCAGCAAGCATTGGACGCACCCATTGTTCGAAAGGTGCCAGCTTCAACTGTCGTGTACACCAGCGTGTTTGTGGTGATGGTAGGTAATGATTATATTCTCGTAACCAGAAATCAAAATCACGTCTAGGATTTAGCCTAGCAATCGGTTTACCTAAAAAACCTTCTAACCTACCGAGAAATTCATAGACTTCCGGTAGTTCTTTACCAGTATCAGTAAAAAAATATTCAATATCGAGATCCGGTCTAGTTTGACGCATAAAAACAGCCAGTGCTGCGCTATCTTTACCTCCAGAGATACCAAGAACATGTTTTTCAGTCATCAAGAACCTCTTCGCCATGCTTAGCGATTTGTATACAGGCTTTGCCTAGTGCAGCCATTATGATTTCCGAACTTAATCCTTTTGTAGACAATGTATGAATCAATTCGTCGGTAAGTTTTTCAATTTGTCCAGTAAATTGTTCTGGTACATTAAATTCATGTGTAAATGTCTGCATTTCAGCACCGGCACCGATAACCACAGCGAATGCTTCGCTAGTTGGTTTTCGACCTTGTATTGCCACTAAAGCTTCGGATTGCCTGAAACGTAATGCAAAATTAGCGATTTCCATAAGGGCTGAATCAATATCTCGATCATTCCAGTCTCTTGGAGGTTTGTTCGCTGCAAGGCTGAGTATGCCTTCGATTGCAATTTTGCTACCGTCATATTTGGATAGTCGAGTAGAGAATGCATCCTGGCGAAGTTCTCCCGTAATGCCAGAAAGTCTTTCTGCGCGCGCTCTTAATACTGACAAATTATTTTCATCGGCATTTAGGGCCTTTAACATGCTTGATGCGATTTGGCGTAATAATTTGTCGTAGGCATTCCAAATTTCTTCTATTGGTACTTTCAAAGCATCGATGTAATTGTGACCACTTTCCACGTCCAAGGCAGCGGCTAAGTCGATAAATAATACTTTGTGAGGATCACTTGCTTTCAGCAAGGTATCTCTTACTTTCTTGGCCTCAGATGAAAGTCTTGCAGTCCTTTGTGTCCAATTTGGTAGCCCTAAAACCATTCCAACTAGACTTCTGGCAGCTTCTAAAGGATCTTCTGAGCTGGATATTGCTCCAATAGACGCAAGGATTCTTCCTATTCCATTTAGAATCTTTTGTTTCTCATTATCAATAACAATCCAACGCAAAGCAAATCGTCTTTCATCTTGTAAATATTCATCAATATCAGCATCAGTAACATTTGGAATAAAAATCCCATCTTTATAAATTGCGATGTTACCTTTATGTGCAAGCAAAAATGCCATAAAAATTATAGGGATAGTCCCTTTTTTCAGACCAAAAGGAGGGGCTGCCCAAAAGGTGTGTATATCGGAAGCTGATATTTTAATGTTCGCGTTTTGTAACAGTTCATGCGTTTTATCCCAGATGGCTGCAAACGATGAGTTTATCCCGCGTGCAGGGGCGACAAAACGATAGTTTTCTGCATCGTCTTTTCTATATAATCCAGTCCGATATAAAATAGTTTCATACAGGCCTCGTGCAGCAGGATAACCTTCTATACCAAGATTAGGCTCTCCCTCATTTTCAAGCATTCGGTATAAAAGTTCTCGTCTGGCTTTAACGCTATTACTTGATAAGTTGTCACGATTTACTAATTCACTCCACAACCGTGGAGCTTGGTAATAAACATTATCTGCAAGGGTAGATACAATTGAAGATAGAGTACCTTTTGGCTCCCATTCAATATTATCAGCATGCCAATGTGCTGTTGCTAATGCTTCTGCTAATTGCTCTTCTAAAGTTGCCTGTGTTGCTGTTGTTCGAGCATGAACTTCTCGTCTGGCAACTGCATCACCATTAAGCTCGTGTCCGCGCTTAGTCAACACGGCTTGCAGTGCTAAAAGTTCAGTACCTAAATCTGCGATACGTAGATAGTTATGTGGTAATCCAACAACTATAGGCCATGGTTTAGACTGGGCCGCTTCAGAGCATAAGCGCTTAGCTTGGTTTTCATTGATATTTTTGTCAGGTAGTACAAGTAGCAGTAGTCCAAATTCACCATTTTTGGGTTTAAAGTCACGGGCATATTTATCTATATCATTTAATCCACAAATAGCGATATTCATCCAACGAAATGTGCCGGTCTGATGATAATGTCGCTTAGCGATAATTGGATAGAGATTAGCTAGCTTATTGAGCAGGTTGAAATCTGTGCCTGACATTGTAGCACGAGCTTGTGACACTGCTTGGTCTATATTAAAATCACTGCCTTCAAAAACAGACCATGCCCCTGTGTGTTTTTTAAAAATTATCACATGCCATTTAGAAAGATCATCGAGTGCTGATATGATTTTTTCTTTGTCTACACTTATGAATAGAGATTCAAGAATAGATATCTCTGCAATTAGCCCAGAGCCGTCTTTGAAAAGATCTAGTATTGCAATACTTTTAATTAGAGCTATATGCAATTTACTATCAGATTTTGCTTCCGCTCGCTCCACAGCATCAGCAGCTTGTGCCCAGCGATGTCCATCAGTTGAAGCCAAAATAAGCTGCTCAAGATTTGCCTGGAGGTAGTCGTAATAATTTGATGGTAAATACCAAGTTGCGTCTAGGAAATATGTTGTATTAAGGAACGTCTGAAATCCGTAAGGTTCAGATGATGAAAGAAAACCGAATGTCGAACGTTCATTCTGTCCAAATTGACGTTTTGATATAGGGCCTAATAATGCAGCCATTACAGGATGTAATGGCCAGCAGAGTTCTAATGCGTGTTCATATTGAGTCCCAACCATAGGACGTCGCTCTCGTATTGCATTAGCAACTGTAAGTGCTGCTATTTTGGCATGCTTAGGTCTTTTATCAACCTTAATTGCTTTACTTATCAGTTCTACAAGCTCATCGCTGCCGGCAACAAGAGGTATGTCTGTATATCGTCCCTGGATTTTGGCCCACTCATCGCGAGTCTCAAGACCAAGACGAGCAGCATATTGACTAAAAGACTGGTGAAGTATACCGATTATAACTACTTTACCATTGCTACGGGCTGCAGCTTCAGCTAATTCTTGGTAAAAGTAAATATCATCGCCATTGCCTAAGGCTGATGCTTCAAGAAACTTTCCTAACTCGTCAAGAATGAGCAATGTCCCATCGGCATTTTCTTTTTCTGCGGCAGAACAGAGATGTTTAATTAATATTGATGCTGATTTAGCATAGTCTACTTCGTGCGCACATACTTTATTCAGAGTGTGTGCGATTTGCTGAATTACACTACTTCGTCGACCAACTACTGGTAATACTAACCAACCTTTTTTAACTTTGAAAACTTTATCGAAGTCACTATCTGGTATTACATTCAATACGCTTCTGGCTTTACGACGAAGAGTCTCATTGGATGATAATGCGCTCGCTAAAGCAATTGCTAGAGATGATTTACCACTCCCGTAGGGACCGGTCCATGTAAAAGCTCGTTGTTGGCTATTAAGCAACTGACTCGACATATTATCAAGTAAAGTTTTTGCGGTACCATTACATACATAGCCGTCAAGTGCATCTTCACGACCAAGGTCGGTATCAATTCGAATAGAACGTTGATACTGTCTTGTTAAATGAACCTGTTCTGAAAGCAGGTTTTTATTATGTTCAGTCATAAGCCTTCCCGAGCATATTCAACATTACTTTTTCTGTTTCTGATGTTTTTCGATGAACTTGACGTATCCCTGCTGATTCTGTCCATGTAAAAGAACCCTCAGTCAGTTCTTCCAATGCAAATAAACGTTCTGCAATAGAATCTTCATCAAGCTTAAAAACTCTACCAGGTGAACCTTCACCATAAGCGATTGATTCAAATGATAACGTGCTGCTCTTTTCAGCTTTACGATCCCAAAAGTCGATTAAAGCATATGCAAATGCTCCGTCCGATAGAGTGATTTTAGGCCCCCTGCGGAACGCGTAATGTCCTTTACTTTCTTCTGATATAAGGCCAAGCTCCCCAAGCATTGGTTCAGCGAAATCCTCTGGCGTTCCCCCAATTGACCGTGGGGCATAACTACGTAAGCATGTCTCGATATCTCGTGATAGGGTCATTATGGAAAGCTTCCGGCTAGGGCTGCATTGGGCCGCGTATTCAACCAAAAGGTTTCGTAGGTCTTCTTGGGTAAATGTGGGAGATACTACATGGTTAAAAAACCAGTACCAAGTCGTCGAGCGATATCCTCTTCCAGATAGTTGCCAATGGCTCAACCATGATGTCGAAGGATGTTCCGAGTAAGGATCTAACCCATTTTCATCAAATATTTTTCTAGCGAAATCAGTCAGTTTAAATCTTCCATCCTCTTCTCGAATGACCTCACAAGCAAGAGCCCAATGTTTGATTGATGCGACCATGTTTTTACCAACACCAAATTTGGCTATAGCTTCTTCATCAGAGAAAACAGATTTATCAATGTATCCATCTGAGGTTGCGCAACTGTAGGCTTTTTTGAGCCACATCTGCCGTAGTGGAAAGGTCTCGTGACCTGAAAAATGAGCCATGACGTATCCTAATGCAGTAACAACTAAATATGTGCTGATTGTACATGAACTGGAGAGTTTCTCCAGTAGCAGGCTTGCATCAAAATCAAATGTTCTCAGCTAGAGTTTTTTTTGAAATTTTTTATTTTTTTATTATTATTCAATTATTTAATTGTTTTTTAATTGTTAGGCTGAAAGCATTGTAGGAAAGGTGCTGGCCTTGAAAAGGCTACTTTGATAGGGTGCAGCAAAGATCACTGTTATGGTGTGTGTATGAAAATAGATGATGCAGTAGAGACGCTAGCTCATTTTTTCAACGATTTTATTGGTGCTTGGGTTCCTGGGGTGGTAATGGCTGCCGGTTTTATAGTCATGCATATAGGGGATAAAGCATTCTTAAGCGTTGTTAGTGTAATGGACAAAAGTGCAATTGTATGGTTTCTTGCCGCTATACTTTTTGCATTAGGCCATTTGATTACTGCATTTTATCAAATAATTTTAAAAGATATTCTTAAGATGCTGAAAATATCTAAAGGTTTTGATGAGAATAAAGCTAAGGAGCGGCAGTCTTATAAGTTTTTCTTAGAGTTGGTCAACAAGAAATTTGTATGCAACGAGAGTGATAGCTGGAGTTACCATGATTTAAGGAGTGTCGCGTTATCTATTTCTCAGGAAGCGTCTGCTCTGGGTCGGCGATTTATGTTCATTTCTTTATTGTGTAGTGGTGTTGGTACTGTATTGGTCATATTTATTGTCGATTTTATAATGTGTTTGCTTTTGTTTCCAGAATTATTGCAACCTTATCGAGTGGCTCCTCATTGGTTTGTTCAGTTAGTCATTTTATTTATAAGCGCAATATGTTTATTTAAACAAGCTGATCTTTTTTTTAATAGAGCAATGACCACACCATTTTCTGTCGCATTAACAGAAATTAATTTAAAAGGGCTCAAACTAGATGAAGTTGAATAAGAAAAAGAAAACTATATATTTGGCAGGTGGCTTCACATCTCAGTGGCAACTGACTGCTCATAAAATGTTGATTGGGTTTATATTAAAGGATCCAAGTCTGCATAATATTGATGATCCTAGCCATTATACCCAATGGGACTTGGATGCTATAGCTCATTCTGACATTTTACTAGCTAATATGGAATCAAGCAATCCTGGAGGATATGCTCTTGCTTTGGAAGTCGGATACGCGAAAGCTCTAGGAAAAGAGATTATTCTTGTCGACCAAATTGAAAATGATATTATAAAAAAATATTTTGAAATGGTTCGGCAATGCAGTAACCATGTTTTTGATAACCTCGATGATGCTCTTTTTTTTATATTAGAACAGAATTCATTTTAATGTGTTCGTATCAATTTATTTACAATATTGAAGCATGATGAAAATGATTTAAGGGATATGATTAGTCATCATATTTACCTATGTTTTCGTCAGATTTATTGCCGAGTTTGATCTCACTCCAGGATATTCAGTCCAGCATAATATTTTATGCTGATGTAGTTCGTTGGTGTCTGCTCAATCCTCCCGGTAATACATCTCCTGCAACACAATATCCATAAGTGGCGGATTTCTCACAGCCATCAGCGTATCGAGGTTCATCAGCAGCACCACCCGACACGCTGGCGCGCAGGCAGACTCCAATAGCCAGCGCAAAATAGTGGGCGGTGAGTGAATCCACTCCTGCTGGCGTTGCCACGAATATTCGCCAATCCGCTGCCAGACTTCGGTATGAAAACACAGAATCAATGACCGGTATTCGCTCATAGCTTCACAATACGGCAATATCAGCGTAAAGCTGAAAGTCATCAGTCGCGGGTAGTGGTCAACGGCCTGTTGCAAAAAAGCACGTATGCTGACGGCATTCGCGCTGACAGCATCAGAAGTCCGAATGTAAGAATGATTCACAATGCAAACTCTCTTTGGGTTAAATCAGGGAGAACACCGCCTCTACGGCGATATCTGGTTTATAAGGATGGGGGATTACCTAGTACTGCAGCAGTAGTTTCTCTGCCAGTTCGTTTCTTCGATGCTGTAGATACCGGCCTGGCACCGGTAACAGTGTTTCACGTCCTGATAATGGTCACCGCACCACACACAGTACCAGGAGAGCGTCATTAACGTTGGATCCAGTCCGTTGAGCATATTGCGCAGCTTCATGTGTTGGGCCTCGGCTTTCACTTCCGGGTCGAGATGGGCACAGTTCATCAGTACATCCAGGGCCACTGCCTGTGTATCGTGTTCAAACCACGCCGGGTCGCTGAAAGTGCCGGCATGCAACACCAGGCGACAACCACAGGAGGCACCGCTCCATACATGCCCCGGTGTACTCATGGCTTCGTCAGCCGTTACAAAGTGACCTTCACGGTTATTTGCTAGGTAACATTTCAGTACGCGCATACCGTTACCTCAGCAGTCTCGCGTTGAGCATCAGAGTGCGCCCGGCTGTACTCACCCGTTCGGCAGGTCATACAGTAGTGTTCCCCGTGGTAATCGCTGTCACAGCCTTTACAGTGCCAGTCGGACTGGTAAACCAGTGGGCGAGCCTCCGTTACATAAGATTGCAGTTGCCGGATAATGCGGGTTTCTTTCCGTTCAGGATTAACATACGGGCAGTACTGTCGGCCATTCTCCGCCAGCCCGTCGTGCCGGTGTTCAAACCACGGGCGTTCCGTGTTGTATTCAGGATGGTATTGCAGTGAACTGCCACAGAGGTGGCAGGTGTAGCGGTCGTAAGGGGCGGTCTGTGCAGTGCGGGCACCGGTCAGACGACCATTACCGTCGAGAGCGAGGAAAGATTTGGCGTACATAGTTGAGCTCCTTACCGCCAGACGACACGCAGGCGTCAGCCGTCCCGGTACGGGCAGCGTGGTCAGGGGGTGAATGGCGGGTTCGTTAAGAATGGATCCGAGGGAGGTAAATCTGCGTTAAGAGTCGTTAGTGTTCAGTGCTTGTCACACTAAGGACTACTGAAGTAAAAAACAGTCAGACCTCACGTCGTGGTCGTCCTGTCAGTGGGCGAGGTGGAACTTCGTTGCAGCCAAACAACGGTATTCCCTGTTTTTGCTGAATTTTGGTCATATACGCCAGTACCTGTCGGATGTTGGTGATACTGTCCGGATCGTCGTAACGTACCGGAATATTGATATTGGCGCGGTAATGCTCTTTAAACTCACACCGGTGATACCAGCCTTCCCGGTCAGTGATATCGCTCCAGTACAAACCGACCTGCTGCGCCCAGGGATAGGTATTCTGTGTTTTACTACCATCCAGCCAGAACACGACATGGGCATGGTAGTGGTGGTCTTCTGTCCATTCGATAACCCAGAAGAAACCGGCTACCGCTTCGGGTTGTATCATACGGTTCATCAGTTTTCGGATATCCCATTCGAGCTGCCGGTGATCCTGCAGGAAAAACTTAGCGGTATGATTCTGATAGAACAGATCGATGCGTAGTGCCCGCAGGCAGGAGTAGCGGTCAACCATTTCGTCGATATGATTGTTCAGGAGGGATCCCAGGAACCAGTCTTGCTCCCATCGTTGTTTGTTTTGCATAGGATAAATTTCTTTAGTGCTGGCAAGGGCCAGCCAGTGGAATGCGCCAGGCCTTCAGGAAGGGTCATGGCTGGGGGAACTGCATGGATTGAGGGATGGTTGTAAAAAGGGAGTACCTATTAATTATATTAATTAACCTAAATTAATTTTCACTCCCCAATAACCCTCAAATCCCTTGCAGGACTATGGATGAAGCCTAACTCAGTGGTTCAGCTGTCGTCCGCCATGCAAAGCAGACATACTCGTCCATCATACTGGTCAGCGCAGGGTTTTCAGCCTGCCGGTCATTGATCCAGATATCCATCTCTTTGTCTTTTTTGAACCTGAGGTTGTCGGTCCAGTCATCAAGGCAATTCCCCAGCATCAAATCGTACCAGCACAGCCAGACCAGCTTCAGACGCAGCTCACTACCGCTGAACTGGCGGAACAAACTGATGAGCTTATTTGTCAGAGTGCGTTGTTTTAAACGCACGCACTCAGACAGCAAAATCCCCTCCAGCATTGGATGGTGAGCCAGCAGATGTTCCTGGGTAAATAAACTGACGCGCAGGTCATCATTAACAGTCAGTGGGGCTGCTGCTCTGCCATAAATTATCCGGTGCAAGCACTGGGGAATAATAGCAATAACTTCTTCCTCTCCCGGAAACTTAAGGCTGCCAACCGTCAGGGTATGATGGTGGTAGATATTCTGGTGACACATCCCCGATCTGACCGTCAGCTTCGTAAAATCAGTCAACCAGTCCTGATAATATCTATAAAGTTCTTCGTAACGAGGCTTGTAATCTTTCATAGTTCAAATTCCTTAAGGCTTAAATGACAGACAGCAGAAAACCTCCGGAGTAAACGGATAGTTATTATTCTGCTAAGGGTTTAGTCTGGTGGGAGGTTATTTACGGGACTGGTCGATTCTTTCCTGTAGCCAGTTTTCGACTTCGCTTTTTAACCATCGGGAGCTTCGGCCCAGCTTGATGGGTTTGGGAAAGACTCCATCCTTAATGAGCTTATAAATCCACTTATCTGTCATTTGCAGCAGACTGGTGATAAATGCCATGTCAACGAACTGGTCTTCGGTCAGTGAGGGGCGGGTAGTCATGATTTGTATCTCCGGTTAAGAAAGGTAAGCCGGATTAGTGAAGTTTGATAACGACGACTGCTCCGGGACATATCCAGGTGGAGATACGTAAAAAAAGAGAGTTATGATTACCTCTGTTCCTACTTTGATATCCATGCAGGTCTTTTTCAAATAAAGAAGATAATGAAGTGTGATTTCTAGTAGGGCCATTTTTTAGATGGGAAATTGTATGGCAACTAGTTGCTGTCTATATTGGAAGCGGTTGCCACTATTAATCAAAAAATGTAAGAAGAGTGTGTATTAACTAGAATGGTAATAATTTCTATATAGCGCTGAAGAGAGAAAGGTCATCATCATTCTCATTTACCTATGTAAACTACATCACATAATTGTCATTTTTCCCTTGGTTCTTATACATGAATGTTATTGATATACAGTATGGAGTTATGCTAAAAGTCATTAATTCACTGTAAATCACTTAGTGATATCAAGGAAGGTGCCGGTATGATTAAGCTAGTGGGGAATGACAGTAGTAAGATTAAATATCTTGAAAATAAATTAATTGAGAATGGTTATCATTTCTATTCTGGTGGGGTTGATAAAGATTACCGGGCATATCAGTTAAGGGTTTTCAATTACCTTGTTTCACAGAATGTTTCTGAGCAGAACATTAATTCTTTCTTTGCTGAGGTGGATAATAGCTATACAAGAGGTTTTCCATCCGAGAGTGAACTTGATTGGTATCGTAATGATCCAAGAGCAAGCTTATGGTTGTCTTGTGAGTTATATGAGAAATTAAAGGAAGAAACTCCTAAGTATAATATTGATTTTCTATCTCCAGAAGCATTGCAACCTGATCATAATGTGAGAATTGAAGCGATACGTCATTGTATGGATGAATGGCCTATGTATTTTACAACACCGGCTGAATTCATTAAGGATAAAAGTATTGAGTGGGCTGAGTTACTTGATCAACATGATTTATTCAGAAGTGTTAGATCCAGTAAGGTCGATGTCTGTTCTTGGCTAAGAGATTACTTAAGGGGGAATACATCAATAGGTCTGAAACGTATTTGTGGTAATTCTTCCGAGGAAATAATGTCGTGGTGCTATGCAAGTTACTTTATCTGGAGAAAAAACAACCTGCATTCTCCAGATTCTGTCGAGTTGTTCATTAGAAAGTTTAAGAGCGCCTGGTCTACTCAAAAAAACAGGAATAAAAATAAAGAAGAGAAAAAACTTGTGACAATGAGTGTAAATATCTCTCAGCAAGCTCATGATATGCTGAGAGATATGTCTATGAAAGACTCGATGTCAAATAACGCAATTATAGAGAGTGCTATCCTTAGGTTATATAATAGTAAGAATAGTAAAGTACGTTCCAAATAATTTCAGACAGATATTATCTACGTGAATCCCCGCTTTCCTGACTGGATCGCGGGGTTTTTTAATTTTTCACGCTGAGACTACTGTATGAATAAACCTGACGGCCTTCAGGCCTTTGAACAACCGCTTGCGTCGCTTCCGTGCACACTTCGCCAGCTTATTCTTGAACGTATCCAGAACCTGACCCATTACGAGCCGGTGATTGGAATCATGGGCAAAAGTGGTACAGGTAAATCCTCTCTCTGCAACGAACTTTTCCAGGGCGAGGTGTCCCCAGTGAGTGACGTGAACGCCTGTACTCGCGACGTACTGCGCTTCCGGTTGCGCAGCGGTCGTCACAGTCTGGTGATTGTCGATTTACCGGGTGTAGGTGAAAACGGGCGACGGGATCATGAGTACCGGGCCCTGTACCGTCGAATGCTGCCGGAGCTGGACCTGGTGCTGTGGGTCATTAAGGCCGATGATCGGGCACTGACCTTGGACGAGCAGTTCTGGCTCGGTGTGATGCAACCTTACAGGCAAAAGGTACTGTTTGTGATTAACCAGGCCGACAAAATCGAACCCTGCTATGAATGGGATACCCTCACCAGCAAACCTTCAACACACCAACAGGGAAATCTTAAAGCGAAGCAGGCTGCGATTATGGCGATGTTTAAACCACATCATCCGGTCTGTGCGGTGTCCGCCAGCACTGGATGGGGCATTGAGGATATGGTGGCAGCCATGATGCGCTGTCTGCCTGACCGCGCCACCAGCCCGGTGGTGACACAACTGCACGGGAGACTCTGCACAGAGCCGGTAAAGTCGCAGGCCCGTGACAGTTTCGGTGACGCTGTGGGCCGTGTTTTCGATACGGCAGAGTCATCGTCATTGCTGCCTGCGCCACTGAAAAAGGTGATTCGTACCGTGCGTGATGCGGTGGTGTCGGTCGCACGAGCCGTCTGGGACTGGATATTCTTCTGATATCGCAATTTTCTCTGCGAATGATGAACTGGTTGTTAATGATGTGTTGATTGTGGACACGTCTTTTCCACTGCGTTTTATCATCAATTAAATCAGGCGAAGCATCATTATCTGTCAGACGAGCGCCCACAAGGCTGGACTGCTCATAAAAAATAGTTCCGATGTTGTCCATACCCTGTCCACTCCTTCCTTTAAAGTAATCATTATTAATTCATAGAGTTAACTTCTCAGGAGAAATCTTTCATGACGCTTCAGGAGCGGCGACATGACCGGCTTGCCGTCAGGTTGTCGTTGATTATCAGCCGCCTGGTGTCCGGTGAAACTCTGTTTATTCGCAAACTGGCAACTGAATTCGGGGTGTCAGAGCGCACGCTGCGTCGTGACTTTCGGGAACGTCTGATGTGTCTCGACCTGGATTACTACCAGGGGCAGTGCAGTCTGCGCTCGGATATTCACAGTACGCGGCAGGAAATAGATATTCTGACCTTTGCTCACCGCACGGGGCTGGCCGGGGTTTTCCCGGGCTTTGACCGGCGACTGGTCAGCAGCCTGCTGGACTGTGATGATCGACCCTGTCTGGTATGGCATCAGGACAGACCTCATCCCCCGGCAGGAAAGCTCTCCTTCTACAGGCTGGTCAGAGCTATTTCGGGATGTCAGCGCATCACCATTCTGACTGAAGGGGAGCGTCATGAGGCCGTTGCACCTTACCGGCTAATCGCTCTGGACGGTTACTGGTACCTTGTCGCTGAACATAACAGGCAATTACGTGTCTTCCGGCTGGATGAGATTCATCTGGTAAGGCCATCCCGGGAAACATTTATTCGCAGTGAGCTTCTCCATCAGCTGTCGGAGGACAAACATTTTATCTCTGCCTTACCTCATTTCCGTTTTATTCAGCAGTCGCTGAATTCATTTTCTCCCTCAGAAAGTCGGGGGCAATCCGGACAAACTGATTAGAGATGGTCTCCATAATTAAATGTAAGGTTAATCTAATGAAAAAATTGAACTTATTGTCTTTACTACCAGTCATGTTGTTCCCCTTACTTATCGCAGGTAATGCTCACGCAGCACGTCCTTATAGCGGGTTCCTGCCTGCGGCAGTAAATAATAAGAGTGGGAATATATTCTGGTGTGATGCCCACCGCCAGGTCAGAAAACTGTGTACAGCGACGGAAGTGGATTCAATGGGATGGTTTATTGTTGTTCGCTCGAAACCTTCCAGAGATTGTCCGGGCGGCATTTGGGGGTGGATCACTCCCAGTAAAGACGATGTGGCAACAGGGTATACCATTACGCCTGATAAAGAATTCAATCTCACCATGAAGGATATGTGCAGTCCCGATATGAAAGTAACGTTCCGCCCGAATAAAAAGGACCCTCGTTATGACGATCTTGTCGGAATTTATGCCGGAAAAGAAGCGTTTCGCTACAAACAAATAAAATAACCCAACTGTTTATTCATTACATTATTGTGTTGAACAACAAAAGATTTATTACATGATTTGAGGACAACATTATGCGACTGCCTTACGTAATATTTACAGCAGCTATGCTTTCTTCTGTATCAACAGCACAGGCTATTCCCAATATGTGGACGAGTGGTTTTGGGATGGGCGTGACCGAATATATCATTACCAGCCCGGAGAAGGTGGTGTTTAATCTGAACTGTACTGGCAATCCGGATGCGCAGAATATTCTGCAACACGGCGTTAATCTCACCCTGCCTGATGGAACATCAGTAAGTTCTCATGACGACGGGACGGAAATAACGGTCGTCATGGATAACAGTCAGTATCCGTTACCGTCATTCCTCGGCTGGCGAAACGGTGACAATGCCTGGGTGTCATTTATTGACGCCCTGAGCCAGGCTGCGAATTTTGATGTTTACGTCAACGATAAAAAAGTCGGCACCTTCAGTCCGGGGCTGAAGAATACGCAAAAAGAGCTGTCTGACCTCAGTGAGTGCCGGACCACACACAACAGCGATTAGTTACTTACATTTCAGACCTCTCCACCCCGCAACACACCAACACCAGATACCAACAGGCCATGTTCCTTCGGGAACATGGCCTTTTTGTTTTTAATTCATTATCAGATAAGGAGTTAGCTATGCGATTAGCCAGCCGCTTTGGTCGTATAAACCAGATACGCCGTGACCGGCCTCTGACCCATGAAGAGCTGATGAGTCATGTACCCAGCGTGTTCGGGAGTGACAAGCATGAATCTCGTTCAGACCGTTATACCTACATCCCGACCATCACCATCCTCGAAAGCCTGCAGCGTGAAGGCTTTGAGCCGTTCTTTGCCTGCCAGACAAAGGTCCGTGACCAGAGCAAGCGGGAACACACCAAACACATGCTTCGCCTGCGTCGTGCCGGTCAACTTACCGGGCATCAGGTACCGGAAATCATTCTGCTTAACAGCCACGACGGCTCATCAAGCTACCAGATGCTGCCGGGGCTGTTTCGTGGCGTCTGTACCAACGGTCTGGTCTGCGGCCAGTCATTCGGAGAAGTGCGGGTACCGCATAAAGGCAATGTCGTCGAGAAGGTGATTGAAGGGGCTTACGAAGTGCTCGGGGTCTTTGACCGGGTGGAGGAGAAGCGCGATGCGATGCAGTCACTGGCGCTGCCAGCCCCGGCCCGTCACGCGCTGGCGAATGCCGCGCTGAAATATCGCTTTGGCGAAGACCACCAGCCGGTCACGGTATCGCAGTTGCTTACCCCGCGTCGCCAGGAGGATTACAGCGACGACCTGTGGACCGTCTATCAGAGGGTACAGGAGAACCTGATGAAAGGAGGTCTGTCAGGGCGAACCGCACAGGGGAAAAGCAGCCGCACCCGCGCCGTTACCGGCATTGACGGCGATGTGAAGCTCAATCGCGCCCTGTGGGTTATGGCAGAAAACATGCTCGAACTTTTCGGGCGTTAAACAACAGTTCCGGTATAAGGAGATAGTTTAATGAATATAAAAAATCATCAGTTCGAGGAGCATACCGTAATTACTGCCTCAGCGGTCCCTGACGAGTTACGCATCGGCTTCTGGCCACAGCACTTTGGCACCATCCCGCAATGGATAACGCTTGAGCCCCAAATCTTTGCCTGGATGGATCGGCTGTGTGCCGATTACCAAGGTGGTATCTGGCGCTTTTCGACACTCAGCAACGGCGGCGCTTTTATGGCTCCCGAGTCAGATCACGATGAGAAGTGGGCATTGTTCAACAGCATGAACGGCAATGGCGCGGAACTTACTGGCGAAGCCGCAGGGATAGTCGCCTGTCTGATGACATACAGCCACCACGCTTGTCGCACCGAGTGTGACGCGATGACTGAGCACTATTATCGCTTACGAGACTTCGCGTTGAACCATCCAGAGTGCAGCGCCATTATGCATCTCATCGACTGAGTCATACCGAACATGAATACCACAATATCCCCACTGTTATCGCAGCCTGAGCTTTTTCCGGTGTCGGTCATGGCTCAGCATGGCTGTTTACTCCCTACGACTTCCGGACTGACACCCTACGCCCAACGGACCATTCGCCGGGCTATCAATCTGCTGGATAAATATCTGCGCCAGCCCGGTATATCCTTTACCTCCAGTACTGCTGCCCGTGACTGGCTTCGGTTACATCTGGCAGGACAAGAACGGGAAGTGTTTATGGTGCTCTATCTCGATAAACAGCATCGTTTACTGGAGAGTGAAACGCTATTTGCCGGTTCGATTAACCATGTGCAAGTCCATCCCCGTGAGGTAGTGAAATCAGCGCTTCGCTTCAATGCTGCATCTGTCGTACTGGCGCATAACCATCCATCCGGTGACCCGGAGCCCAGCCAATGCGACCGCAACATTACGGGTAGGCTTAAAGAAGCGCTGGCACTGGTTGATGTGAACACGCTCGATCATCTGGTCATCGGTTCAGAGGGCATTGTGTCGTTCGCAGAGCGAGGCTGGATATGAAAATCATCAGCAAACGCCAGGCAATGACCCTGTACCGGCAACATCCTGGCGCCCGACTGTTTCGCTTCAGTACGGGCAAATATAAATGGTCCGGCAGTATCTGCCATTATGCTGGCCGCGAGGTGGAGGACATACGCGGCGTTCTGGCCATGTTTGCTGAACGTTGTCAGGACCGCAATGGTCCCTATGTCATTCTTCGAAGCGTTACTCTCAATTAATCCTTCACTTTAATCAGGAACAATAATGAACAATCACTCAGAATCCGGTGCCATACCGGAGAATCCCCCCTGCCAGCAGTGGGGGCTAAAGAGTACGATCACACCCTGTTTTGGAGCTCGGCTGGTGCAAGAAGGCGACCGCCTGCATTTTCTCGCTGACCGCGCCGGGTTTAACGGTGCTTTCAGTGACGAGCATGCGTTGCGCCTCGACCAGGCCTTTCCGTTAATACTCAAGCAGCTGGAGCTGATGCTCACCAGCGGAGAGCTCAACCCTAGGCACCCGCACAGCGTCACGCTTTACCACAACGGACTCACCTGCGAAGCCGACACGCTCGGCTCCTGTGGCTATGTCTTCATTGCTATCTATCCTGAGCAGACTGAGCCGCAGTAACTCACTGCTTATCCCCTAGAGTAAACCTCATGCAAACCATATCATCACACCCGACACGGGCGGCTCAGCCCTGCCTGTCACCCGTTGAAATCTGGCAGTTGCTGCTGACTCATCTGTTATCGCAGCACTATGGCATGACGCTGAATGACACACCGTTCAGTGATGAAGCCACCATCTAGGAACATATTGATGCAGGAATATCGCTTAGCGATGCGGTAAACTTTCTTGTCGAAAAATATGAACTGGTAAGAATTGACTGCGATGGTTGCTCTGTCATGGAGAAGTCACCGTTTATCACCAGTATCGATATTCTACGTGCCCGGAAAGCCTCCGGTCTGATGACACGCAACAGTCACAAAACTGTTACCAGGATAACGGCAGGTCAACATCAGGAGCTATAAGCTATGGGAAGTCAATTAATGTTGATATCGACAACATTGATACAATGCTGTCCAATGTAGGGAAAGCTAACAGTAACCAGATGATGAGGAGTTCGCGAAGGCTAAAGCCAGCTTCTCATCTTTATCTGTATCATCTACTCATAGGGGGATTTTGTTCAGTTGGCTTTGCCCTGATTCGAGTCCCGAATCCAATGAATTAATGTGTTGGTATCTGCGTTGGTATACATAAAATTAGTTTGTTTTTATTGGTTTTAATTCAAGGAGTTAATTTTAATGTGCGAGTCCGGCCTTCGCACCATTCATATTTGAAGACTTTCTATTTTTTTAATTCAGTATGTACCATGATTTTTATACTCTGTGTAGTTCAGAGGGGCCCGTTAGGATCGTGAGCTGAGTAACTG